>ENA-ORPF01001896-ORPF01001896.1-human-gut-metagenome-genome-assembly--contig:-NODE-1896-length-15221-cov-2.014770_pt1 | contig 15221 bp, 6 predicted proteins | sample MGYA00242140_ERZ509070 | MGnify/ENA primary metagenome ERZ509070 (study PRJEB26280, sample SAMEA2338713) | human gut metagenome | biome: human gut; feature: human-associated habitat; material: faeces... | reverse complement strand
GATACGGATCATTTCTCCATTGTTTTCGGGCATGATACCGAGGTCAGAGTCGATAATTGCTTTTTCGATGACACGGAACATGCTTTTATCCCAAGGCTTGATCACGATACTGCGGGCGTCCGGAGTAGTAATTGCTGCTACATTGCTGATAGGTACCATACTTCCGTAAGAATCTACGCGGATACCATCTAATAAGCGTGCACTCGCTTTTCCAGCGCGGATATGTGCCAGTGCTTCTTCCAGATACATGATGGCCATATCCATCTTTTCTTGTGCATTGTCAAGGCAAGTCTTTACGTCTACCATATTTTTTGAGATTTAAAATTGCATTTTGATTGATTAAGTAGCAAAAGTATATTATTTTTTGTTCATCTGCAACAGCATACCCATCTTTTTTATGAGTGACTTGCCAATGATAATCAGGGTAACAGCGGTGATAATCATTAAAATACCCATCATTAAGCGGGGAGTCAGTTTTTCGTGAAACAGGAGAACACCGAAGAATAAAGCTGTCACTGGTTCCAGAGCACCCAATATTGCCGTTGGTGTAGAGCCTATATAATGGATGGCCAGTGCGGTACAGACCAGTGATACAGCAGTTGGCAGGATGGCGAGTGATAATACATCGGCCCAGAGCCAGGCAGACGGTATTACTTGCAGTTCCGTACAGAAATTTAAACGGACGATATAAACCGATAGTCCGAACAAAATGGCATAGAAGGTAAGTTTCGTGGTCGGCAGGTTTTTCAATGTCGAACGGTTTACACCTACTATATATATAGCATAAGAGAGAGAAGACAACAGAACAAAGATAATTCCCAAAGTCGATAGCGGTTTGTTGCCGTCTCCCTGATAAAGCAAGGCAATGCCTGAAAGTGCCAGCAGGATGGAGAAAACGGTAATGGCGGAAATCTTTTCCTTGAAGAATATTCCCATGACGACAGCTACCATCACCGGATAAACAAACAGAATCGTAGAAGCAATTCCGGCATCCATATAATTATAGCTCATAAACAAAAGCAGTGATGAAAAAGAGAATAACAATCCCATAATGACTAAGGGCAAAACGTCTGCCTTATGAAGTGCAAAAGACTGATGCTGCATTTTCATCAGAATACCCAATACGATTGTCGCAAAGAAGTACCGGTAGAATAAAACGGTATCGACACTCATTCCGGCTGCATAGAGCGGAAGTGCAAAAAGAGGATTCATACCGTAGCTCGCAGCGGCAATCGCTCCATAGATAAAACCTTTGGTTTTGTTAGTCATTGTTTTGCTTTTTTTAATGGCGTGCAAAAGTACGCAGTTCACCAATGATAAACAAGTGTTTAGGCGGTTGATAGTATAATTTAATCTTTCGTATGCTAAAAACTATTTCTTGGTAAAGAGATAACTAATCTTGTTTATGCATAAAATTAATCGTCTGACTATAGTCGAACTTGCGTCTGACTACTGTTAAACTTACGTCTGACTATAGTTGAACTTTCGTCTGACTATAGTCAGACGAAAAAGAATTAACCGTCAGATGATTAATTTTATTCGGTAGGGAGATTAGTTATACGCCTCCCGAGTAATAGTCTGCAGGCAATAGGCAATCAGGTTTTTGAATAAACACTTGCATATATCTTGGATTTTCCCGAATATTGCATCTGAATTATCGAAAAACACAGATGACCAAAGCTAAATTTCTTGTTGTTTATTGCCTGTTCATATCGGGACTTTGTTGCATGGCAAATGTGACGAAGGATATCAATATGCGCTTTAAGGACGTAAGGCAGGGACTTTCTCATCAAACGGTCAATTGTTTCTATCAGGATGAATTCGGATTTTTGTGGATCGGCACTCAAGACGGGCTGAATCGATTTGACGGACGTAAGTTTGAAGTATTCAAGCCGGATAACGCTAATCCTTATTCATCAATATCAATAATATCAGGCAGGTTTGCGGAAATAAAGCCGGATTGCTCTTTATCCGTAGTTTGCAGAGCGTGACTCTTTATGATATGCGTTTGAATCGTTTTAGGGTGTTGCGTGAAGGAGAAGTTGCGGGAATCTGTTATGCGCACGATGCATTATGGATAGCTACCGGAAAGGAAATCTACCGTTATCGCAACCTCGACCAGACGCCCGAGTTATTCTTTTCATTTCCTTCGGATGAGGAGGATGTATTGATGAACAGTCTCATGGTTCGTCAGAATCAGACAGTGGTGGTGGGTACTTCCTCCAAAGGGATATATTGTATGGACCAGTCTGCACATATCACCCGGCGTATGGATGTGGGAGCTGTCAATTCAATAACGGAAGACAGAAACGGGAGTATCTGGATAGCTACCAGAAACAGAGGGCTCATACGGTTGGATGAAGATGGAAAACTTACTCATTTCAAACATAATAAGGTAGCTGAAAATACGATTAACCATAATAATGTGCGTCATGTGACGCAAGCTAATGATAGTCTCCTGTATATCGGAACCTATGCCGGTTTGCAGACTTTAAACCTGTTTACCGGAGAGTTTACAGATTATGAATATGACTTGAATGTGGAGGCGGCCGATATACGTTCCATTATTTCGATGCATTACGACACTTCGGGGACTTTATGGTTGGGGACTTTTTATCAGGGAATCCAATATTATAATGTAGCGAATGATGCTTTCCATTTTTACCGCTCGTCTACGGCTGTTGGCGGTCATTTGAATTCTTATATTATCAGTTCCATTGCCGAAGACCGTTCCGGCCGGATCTGGTTTGCAAGTGAAGGAAGCGGGTTGAACTATTATGATAAACATACCAAACGCTTTTTCCCTTTAAAAAAGGTCTATTCTCAAGAGCTTTCTTTTAAGATAGTGAAGTCTCTTTATTATGAGAAAGAGCCGGATTATCTTTGGGTAGCTTCTCTTTATCAGGGAATCAACCGGATTAATCTGTCGACCGGACATATAGAATCTATCTCGGAAAACATCTATACTCCGGAAGGAAAAACAGTTGTTGACAGAGCCTATAATCTGGTGAAAATGATAGAGTTTGCCGGCCACGATTCTTTATTGATAGCTGCCAAGGGAGGATTGCTTGTGTTGGATAAGAAACACCTTCGACTTCATCATTTCGAACACCCTTCGTTGGCTGCCAAACATCTGTCGCAGGTTTGGGATATGACGTTTGACAAAGACGGGGATTTATGGCTGACTACCTCTTTTGATCTGATACGAGTCAACCTCAAAGCGGGCACTGCCCATAGTTATCCTTTCTCCCAAATAGCGCAGAGCACAGCGCAGCATCACATCAATCACATTTTATGTGATAAGAAAGGACGTATATGGCTGGGATCGACAGGCTCGGGAATTTATCTATTTGATAAGAAGACAGATTCTTTTGTGGGATACGGAGCGAAACAGGGATTAGAAAATGGATTTATAACCGGATTGGTGGAGAGCCCTTTGGATGGTTCTATCTATGTGGCAACCAATGGTGGTTTCTCTAAATTCAACCTGGCAACGACTACATTCGAGAACTATAACAGACAGAGTGATTTTCCCTTGAATAATGTAAATGACGGAGGGCTGTATATTGCGTCCGACCACGATATTTACGTGTGTGGTCTGGCGGGTATTGTCTCTATCGCCCAGGAAAAGTTGAACAAACAGTCTGTTGACTATGATGTGTTTGTAAAACGGGTGCTTGTGGATAATACGGAAATACAACCGCTTGATTCGTTGGGGCTTATCAAAGAAACCGTATTGTATGAACATCGGTTAGTATTGCCGCCCAGATATTCTTCCGTCACTTTTGAGATAGCAAGTAACACCCTGAATAATATTTCTAATATCGGTCTGGAATATAAACTTGAAGGCTTTGATAACGAATATATGAAGGCGGGCGATAATACGATGATTACCTATACCAATCTTCATCCGGGGCATTATACTTTCCATGTCCGTGGCGACCAGGTGGGCGTTCACGGTCAGGAAGCACCTTCCGTTAGTTTTGAGCTGATAGTGGAGGCTCCGGTTTATCAGCGGGCATGGTTTATTTTGTTGATGGTGCTGGCAGCTATCCTTATTGCCGGCTATATTATCCGTATGTTCTGGATACGAAAAACCTTGCGGCACTCTTTATTGGCCGAGAAACGGGAAAAAGAGTATATCGAAAGTGTGAACCAGTCCAAACTGCGTTTCTTTACCAATGTATCGCATGAATTCCGTACTCCGTTAACACTTATATCCAGCCAGCTCGAAATGCTCCTGATGCATAAGGACATTATTCCTGAAGTATATAATAAGATTCTGGATATTTATAAAAATTCCCGCCGGATGAATAACCTCGTGGATGAAGTCATTGATATCCGTAAGCAGGATCAGGGATACTTGAAACTAAAGATTTCTAAAGAGAATATTGTGGCGGTGATAGAGGAAATTTGTGGCTCTTTCTATAGTTATGCCCAACTGAATAAGATAGATCTCCGCTTTTCTTCCACTCTGAAAGAAGCAGATTTGTATATTGACAAAACACAGATAGAGAAAGTATTCTATAATTTATTGTCCAACGCTTTTAAGTATACGAAGCCTGGTGACTGGATTTCTGTTGAGCTGTCAGCGGAAGGAGATAATGACATTGTGATTTCAGTCAACAACCTGGGGGTAGGCATTGATAAATCCAAGATCAAACATGTATTTGAACGGTTTTGGCAGGATGATTCGGCAACAACCACACGAACTGTCAAAGGATCGGGCATTGGATTGGCGATGGCGAAAGGAATTGTAGAGTTGCATCAGGGAACCATCGGAGTGGAAAGCGAACTGAATGGAGTTACCTCTTTTACCGTTACTCTCCACCGGGATGCGAATATGAATATGGAAGTCTCTTCCTCCGCAGACGAGCACGTTGCCGAACATTATATAATAGAGCCTCAAGAAATCTCGGAAATGGTGAAGCCGGATAAAACGGTGAAAATACTGATTGTAGAAGATAACCCGGAAATGCGTAAAGTATTGACGCAGATTTTTGAACAGATATATGAGGTATATACGGCTGCCGACGGGCAGGAAGGATTGGAACGGGCTTCTTCGCTCCAACCGCAGATGATTGTAAGTGACATCATGATGCCTGTCATGTCCGGACTGGAAATGTGCGAGAAGTTGAAAAGTAATTTGCAGACCAGCCATATACCTGTTGTCTTGCTGACAGCCCGCAACCGGGAAGAACATACCTTGGAAGGCTTGCAGACAGGTGCGGATGATTATATCTCCAAACCTTTTAATATCAAGATATTGGTAGCCCGGTGCAACAATATCATCCAGACTCGTAAACTACTTCAACAACGGTTTGTTCGAAACGACGAACCTAAAGTGGAAGACCTTCCGTTTAATCCGATCGATAAAAAGATGTTGATGGATGCTACAGCGATTGTGGAATCTTATATTGATAACCCAGACTTTGACGTAGCTACTTTTGCACGAGAAATGTGTATGAGCAGAACGTTGCTTTTCACCAAATTGAAAGCATTGACCGGACAGACCCCGAATGACTTTATTTTATCTTTGAGACTGAAAAAAGCAACAGAAAAATTGCGGAATGACCCCAATGCCCTGATTGCTGATATAGCATTTGATTACGGTTTTTCTAATCCAAGTTATTTTATCCGGTGTTTTAAAAATGCTTATGATATTACTCCGGCTGCTTATAGACGGAAATATACAAACTCTTAATTTATAGTATTTTAGGTGCTTTATATACTTTCTGCCTGACGAGATTTGTACTATTTGAACTTTTATACGGACGATTCTATTATTCGAAATCATTAATAATTGGGATTTTTGCGCTGTAATCATTCAAATTATTACATAGTATGAAAAACATCGTAATTAAATGGGCTGTGTTCCTGACAGCCTTTCTTATCTCTTTAGAGGTTAGTGCTCAAAACGTCAGAGTTTCTGGAGTGGTGACAGACGCACTTGGACCGATCCCCGGAGTTAATATCATGGAGGAGGGGACTACTAACGGTACAGTGACGGATGTAAATGGAAAATATTCAATCAGTGTATCGGCTAAATCTACCCTTGTTTTTTCTTGTATAGGATATAAGGAACAAAAAATACGTGTCGGTACGAAAACGGTACTGAATGTGAATATGGTGGAAGAGTCGAAAATGCTCGATGAATTGGTGGTTGTCGGTTATGGAGTTCAGCGTAAGAGTGATGTGGCCACTTCGGTAGCTTCGGTCAAAGCGGATGAAATGAAAACATTTCCCGCCGGAAATGTGGCTGACATGTTACGTGGACGTGCCGCAGGTGTGAATGTAACGAGTAGTTCCGGACGACCGGGATCGACTCCTTCGATTACCATTCGTGGTTCCCGTTCTATCAGTGCGGACAATGCACCTTTATATATTATAGATGGTTCTCCTTCCAGTGCAACAGAGTTCAGTACGTTGAGTGCGGATGATATTGAATCGGTTGAAATTCTGAAAGATGCTGCGTCGCAGGCTATTTATGGTGCACGCGCCAGTGACGGTGTGGTACTGGTGACTACCAAACGTGGTAAAGCCGGAAAAGTGGAAGTCAACTATAATGGCTATCTGGGTATTCAATCTCTCTGGAGAAATATCGATTTCTACTCTCCCGAAGAATATATGCAGCTTCGTCGTGAAGCAAAGGCGCATGATAAAGGAATAATTGATGCGCGTGAGATTTCTATAGCCGAAGCGTTGGAAGACGAGGTGATGCAGCGGGTATGGGCCAGTGGAAAGTTTATCGACTGGGAAAAAGAAATGTTCAGAAATGCAATCTATCATAATCATGACGTCAGTGTACGTGGAGGAACAGAAAAAATCAAAGTATCGGCAGGTGCCAACTACTTTGACCAACAAGGAATGGTGGTTACCGGATCGGGGTATCAGAAGTTTTCTTTAAGACTGAATCTGGACTTTGAAATAGCCAAATGGATTAGTTTCGGTATCAATTCTTCTTATGCGATGACAAAACAAGATCGTGAGGATGGTAACTTTAATGATTTTATTACCAGTTCTCCATTGGCGGAGATATATGATGCGGATGGCAAGTATACAAAATATATCAACTCGGAAGGAAATTATAATCCTTTGTACCGTGCCGAACATTATGGACGTGAAGTAACCCGTGATAATTACCGCCTGAACTTTTTTATGGATGTGAAACCTTTCAAGGGATTCAATTATCGTCTGAATACTTCTGTTTATAATCAGACGTCTGAAGACGGTTCTTATAAAGATTCCCAATATCCGGGAGGCGGAGGAACGGCCGTTCTTGACGAATCGCGTACACAGAACTGGCTGGTTGAGAATATTGTGACCTATAAAGTGCCTATCCGCAACAAGAAACACCAGTTGACATTGACCGGCGTTCAGTCTGTCGACCATAATGGGTCGAAGTCTATCGGGTACTCGGTTGAAAATCTTCCGGTGGATAAAGACTGGAACTTCATTTCTCAAGGTGAATTTACAGGCAAGCCTCGTCGTCAGTTTAATGAAAATAACTTGGTGTCTTTCATGGCTCGGGCGCAATATTCGCTTTTAGATCGTTATTTGTTGAACGTGGCTGCCCGCCGTGACGGTTCCAGCCGTTTCGGAAAAGAAAATAAATGGGGAACTTTCCCGTCGGCAGCTTTTGCCTGGCGTGTCAATCAGGAGAGTTTCCTAAGAGATGTGTCGTGGATTGATAACCTGAAACTGCGTGTGAGTTATGGTATTGTAGGTAATCAGAACGGTATCGGCAATTATACTACTTTGGGACTGGCTGATAATAAAGGATATGAGTTTGGAAATGTTTTTCAAATGGGATATTTGCCGGGCAAGGAACTGTCTAATCCAAACCTGAAATGGGAACAGTCTGCAACAGCTAACTTTGGTGTTGACTTTAGTTTCTTCAATGGGCGTCTGAATGGTACGGTTGAGTATTATAATACTCATACGAAGGATTTGTTGGTGAAACGTTCCCTGAATGCGTCACTCGGATATACTACCATGCTAGATAATCTGGGAAAGACGAAATCCAGTGGTATCGATCTTTCTTTAAATGGTGACGTGGTACGTACAAAGGAGTTTACCTGGACACTCGGAACTAATTTCAGCATGTATAAGAATGAAATTGTCCGTATTGACGATACTCTCGATGAGAACGGGAAACCGGCAAGTCAGGTAGCCCAGGGGTGGATTATCGGAGAACCGATCAATGTATACTATGATTATCTGATAGATGGAATTTTTCAGTATGATGATTTTGATATCACTCGTGATGGTACGGGAAATCTGGTCTATACACTGAAAAACACCTATGATAGTGATAATGACGGTGTGGCCGACAGTCCGATTAATTACGGTGGCGCTATTGAACCGGGAATGGTCAAGGTGCGTGATAACAACGGGGATGGAAAGATTACAGCTGATGACAGGGTACCTATCCGTAAAGATCCGAAGTTTACACTCTCTCTTTCTTCTACATGGAACTGGAAAGGATTTGACCTGTTCATGGACTGGTATGGAGTTTCCGGCAGAAAGATTAAGAACGGTTATTTGTACGAGTATAATTCCGGTGGTTCTTTACGTGGAAAATTGAATGGGGTGAAGGTGGATTATTGGACTCCGTTCAATCCTTCGAACAAATTCCCACGTCCTTCTTATAGTGCGGACCCTGCATATTTGAGTGCCATTGCCATTCAGGATGCTTCTTATATCCGTTTACGCACCTTACAACTGGGATATACTTTCCCCACCCGACTATTGAAGAATACTCCGATTCATAAATTACGATTGTATGCAACAGCTACTAACTTGCTGACATTTACGGAGTTTAAATCTTATAGTCCCGAACTGACTCCAGGGTCTTATCCGGAGTCCAGACAATATGTGTTTGGTGTCAATGTTTCATTCTAAAATAAAGAATCCTTATGAAAAAGTTAATATATACAGCCTTTGTCATTTGCGGAATGTTGACCGCTTCCTGCTCGGATTTATTAAATCTGGAATCAAAAACAGACGTGACGAATAATTATCTGTTCACTACTCCCGAAGGGTTGAATACTGCCGTTACAGGATTGTATTCCCTGGCACGTGAATTGCCGGGTGGAGCGGATAATAACGAATCTAATCTGTACATCGTTACCATGTGTGACTTTAATACGGATATTGCCATACTTAGAGCAGGTGTTTCTACCTCAATCGGACGTTTGAATACAAGTTTTACTCCAAGTACTGGAGATGTCAATAAGTTCTGGAAACATCACTATGGGATTATCGGAAAAGCAAATGAAATTATTGTAGCGGCAGAAGCCTTGGGACTGGATGACAGCGATGTATTGCACGCATGGAGTGAAGCGAAATTCTTCAGAGGACGGAGCTATTTTGAACTTTGGAAACGCTTTGACCGCCTTTATCTGAACGTCACTCCAACCACTGTCGATAATCTGAAACGGGAGTATAAACCGGCTTCTCATGAAGAACTGATGACACTGATGACGACTGATTTGGACGATGCAATGAAAGGTCTGGACTGGTCACTTCCTCAAAATAACGGAAATGTATTGTATGGACGGGTAACGAAAGCGACTGCCAAACATGTCCGTGCACAGGTTGCCATGTGGGAATCGGATTGGGATACAGCCATTGAGGAATGTGAAGACATCTTTAAACAGGAGGGCATCTACTCGATGGAAAAGAAAGCCGAGAATGTATTTAATAGCGCAGATTTGAAATCGCCGGAAGTGTTGTGGAGTTTCCAATATTCACAAAACTTGGGTGGAGGAGGTTCCGGAACTCCGGTTGCCGGACATCGTATCTCTATTCAGACTACTACCCGAATCAATAAAATTGCAGGTTGTATCAATACGGCCGATCAGGGTGGATATGGTTGGGGACGTATTTATCCGAATACCTATTTATTGAGTTTGTATGATCAGGCTAAAGATACACGATACAATGAATTGTTTGTACACCGTTTCAAATACAATGATCCTACTTCTCCTAAATATGGCGAATTGATTCCCCTTGCGAAAAGTTCCAGTTATTGTGAGACGTTGCATTTCATGTCGAAAAAATACTTTGATCAGTGGACTATGGCCGATAATCCGGACCGGACAACGGGATTCAAGGATTTGATTGTCTATCGACTGGCTGAAACTTACTTAATGGCGGCAGAAGCGTATATGCGCCGTGACGGAGGAATGAGCACGGATGCTCTGCGCTGTTACAATAAAACATGGGAACGTGCCGGGAATGACAAATTTGCGGGACCTCTGACGCAAGATATTCTTTTGGATGAATATGCCCGTGAACTGAACTTCGAGGGAGTCCGTTGGCCTTTACTAAAACGTTTGGGGCTTTTGGGTGAAAGGGTGAAAGCGCATTATGGCGAGACAAAAGCTGAAAATCCTTATTTAGATAAAGATTATGCGGAATGTCGTACCAGTTTTGTAGTTGGAAAGCACGAATGTTGGCCTATTCCACAGGAGCAGATTGACTTGATGGGAAAAGAGAATTTTCCACAGAATGAGAATTGGTATTAAGCGATTGATTATCTGTAAAACATGAATGAGTATGAAAAGAATAATATATCTGTTATTGATTTTAAATCTGGGGCTGCTTTCCTGTGTCGATGATGCGTCGGTACGTGTGATGCCTGAATTTAATTGTAAAGATACAAAAGTAAACCTGGCAAAAGCGGCGGGTTCTTCCGTTACATCGCTATTATATACTAATGTCGGTCAGGTTGTTGCTCAATATCAAGCGGAGTGGCTTTCTGTAGATGTAAACGCTAAAAGTGTAATATACACTGCCTTGACGCAGAATGACGGTGAGGATGCAAGGAGTACTGTCGTGAAACTGACTTGCGGTTCATATACAGTGGAAGTGACGGTTACACAGGATTCCAAAGAACCGGACCTTTCTTTGAAGGTAGGACAAAGTGTAGATGATGGTATCGGTATGATTTTCTGGGTGGATCCTTCGGACAAGATGGTAGGAAAAGCTGTATCTGTAAAACGTCAGGGAGGAAATCCTTTTGAGGCTTCTGTGATGTCTCATAATGCGCTTTCTACAGTGAATGGATATGCCAATACGGCTTTGTTTACTGCTCCTGCTGCAAATGATGCAGTGGCATACTGTCAGTCGTTGGGTGAGGGATGGTATCTGCCTGCACGTGATGAGTTATGGGAGTTGTTTGATGTTTACAACGGTATTGGACATGCTGATCCGGATTTTGCTTCGGTTGTACCTGATAAGTTGACGGAAGTTGAGAAAGCGGCACGTGCGGCATTTGATAAGATGTTGACCGATTTGCAGGGTGATGTGATAAACGAGGCTGCCGGTTCGGGCAATGGGGAAAGCTATTGGTCGAGTACGGAAAATGCAGCAGGGGATAAGGCTTATTGGGTACGTTTCGGAAAGTCTGGTGCTGATGCAGGAAATAAAACAGCTACCAACCGTTTTGTGAGATGTATGCGCACAATTGGTGATTATACTTATCCTGAAGAGCCGGCAACTCTGACGGTTGCTCCCAATCCTGTGACATTGGAAGGTGCTAACGAAGCGGAAGCAAATGTTACGTTGACATCCAATAAGAGTGTATTCAGTGTAGTGTTGGCAGATGATTCCTGGCTTTCATATACTATTTCAGGTACAACAGTTACGTTCAAGGCAAAATCAAAAAATACCACTGGTAATATTCGTACGACAATTGCTACAATAACAGCCGGTACTGGCGCAGCCGCAAAAGCAGTGGAGGTAACGGTGAATCAAAATGTAGCTGCCGAGGGAGACGCTTCCCTCGAATTGAGTACCAATACGGTGACTATTACGCCTGATGCGGTAGCAAAATCAGAGGTAATCACAATGATTTCTGATGAGACGGAATTTGCAATAAATATCACTGATGAATCTTGGGTGAAAGCGTATGTTGATGTAACAAGTAAAACTCTTTATTTTTGGACTTTATCTCCCAATCTGAATAGTTCTAGCCGGGTAACGACTGCTACGGTAACAGCCGGAAGCGGAGCGAATGCGCCTAAACAAGAGGTCACGATTACACAGAGAGGACTTTTAAGTTCCGAGTTTGCGGTGGGACAGGTAATTGCGGATAATGGATCGTTGAAAGGAGGCATTGTTTTCTGGGTAGATGCAACTAATCGTGGTAAGGCTAAGATTATGTCGTTGGACAGAGAGAATTTGGCATGGTCTACAGCAGGCTCTCCGGCTTCTACCGGAGTGACTTTATCTAATGATAACGGTTTGGCAAATACTACTGCCTTGGCAGCATTGCCGAATGCAGCGGAAATGCCTGCTCTTAAATATTGTATGGATAAAGGTTCCGGATGGTATTGGCCTACAAGATCGGATCTGGAACAGATGTTTGAAACCTATAATGGGACTAAAGTAGCAGATGCGACGGAGGATAATCCGAATGCGATTACTGATTTTGAGAAAGCAAATCGTGCGGCATGGGATCTGATAGTTACTAATGTAGGAGGAACTGCTATGAATACGGCAGCGGCATCTTCTACCGGAGATTCTTATTGGGCTAGTCGTGAAACGTCAAGTGGTACAAATGCATTTTATGTACGTTTTGGAAAACCGCTTGCTTGGGATAAAGCAAATGGGAAAAAGTCTGGGGCAAGATATATTCGTGCAGTCCGTTCAATCTCGAAATAATGGTATTAGGTATGTATAAGGTATATAGAAAAATAATCTTAGCCTGCTTGTTATTGATTGTTGCCGGCACGGTCTGCGGTCAGCGTGTGACGCAAACGATCAACGATGGTTGGAAGTTCTCTCTCTTTGAGGGAGACGCGTCCACTGCTGACTTTGATGTGTCCGGTTGGACTGACGTTTCCATTCCTCATACTTGGAATGCAAAAGATGCAGAAGATGAAATCCCCGGTTATTTCCGGGGAAAAGGCTGGTACGGGAAAGCCGTGACAGTGGAGGAACTGATTGCAGGTCAAAGAGTTTATCTTTGTTTTGAAGGAGCCAATCAGGAGACAAATGTATTTGTGAATGGAAAGTTGGTAGGGAATCATAAAGGTGGTTATTCTGCTTTTACGTTTGATGTGACTGACTATGTTCATACCGGACGCAATCTGGTGGCAGTGAGTGTTGACAACTCTTATAATCCGGATATTGCTCCTCTTTCGGCGGATTTCACTTTCTTCGGCGGACTTTATCGGGATGTTTATCTGGTGTATACTTCGCCCGTGCAACTGTCTACCACCCATTATGCTTCCAGTGGAGTATATCTCAAAACTGTTGGGATAACAGACGCTCAAGCGGAAGTGTGTACAAAAACATTCTTGTCCAATGCTTTGAAAAGTAATCAGGCATTGATTCTTGAAACGGAGATTTTGGATGCAGACGGTAATAGAGTGGCACTTTCCGCAAAGAAAGTGAATGTGAAGGCAGGAGAGAAGAATGTGGCCTTTGAAGCGTTGATGACTATTGCGCAACCCAAACGGTGGGATGTTGATTCTCCTTATTTATATAAGGTGTATAGCCGTTTGAAGAATAAAAAGGGAGAAGTTCTCGATTGCGTTGTTAATCCGCTGGGAATCCGTGAATATCATTTTGATGCGGAGAAAGGTTTTTTCCTGAACGGGAAATATCGGAAATTGATTGGTACCAGCCGGCATCAGGATTACAAAGGAATGGGGAATGCCTTGCGGGATGAAATGCATATCCGGGATATACAGTTGAGTAAGGATATGGGAAGTAATTTCCTGCGAGTGGCTCATTATCCGCAAGATCCGGTTGTGATGCAGATGTGTGATAAGTTGGGGCTGTTGACTTCGGTTGAAATTCCGATTGTAAATGCCATTACTCAAAGTAGGGCGTTTATGGACAACTGTGTGGAACAGGCTACGGAAATGGTTTGTCAGAACTATAATTATCCGTCTGTCATCATTTGGGCTTACATGAATGAAGTGCTTTTGCGTCCTCCCTTTAATCCTGACAACAAGAAAGAACGGGCGGAATATATGAAGTTTCTTCATCAAATAGCTTCGGCTGTTGAGGCGCAGATCAGAAGTCTGGACTCGGAACGCTATACCATGTTGCCTTGTCATTCTGCTTCCCAAATCTATCAGGAAGCAGGGATTACTGAATTGCCGATGTTATTGGGATTTAATCTTTATAATGGATGGTATGGTGGTAATTTGGGCGGATTTGAAGAGAAACTGGAAGAACTTCACAAGGAGTTTCCTCATAAACCGTTGCTTATTACCGAATATGGGGCGGATGTAGATACTCGTATTCATTCTTTTTCGCCGGTGCGGTTTGATTTTAGTTGTGAGTTTGGCTCTGTCTATCATGAACATTATTTGCCTGAAATTCTAAAGAGGGATTATATCGTGGGGGCTATGGTCTGGAATTTGAATGATTTTTATTCCGAAGCCAGAAGAAATGCTATGCCTCATGTGAACAATAAAGGGTTGGTAAGTACGGATAGAGAACGTAAGGACGGATATTTTCTTTATCAGGCTTATCTGAAAGAGTCACCTGTTCTGCATATTGCTTCTAAATCTTGGAAGAATAGGGCAGGAGCCAGTCGGGATGGAAAGAGTTGTACGCAACCGCTGAAAGTTTATACTAACGCGGATAAGGTGGAGGTCTTTTTGAATGGAAAAAGTTTGGGAGTATATCCGGTAGCAGATAAGGTGGTTTCCGTGGACATTCCTTTTGTAAACGGAAAGAATGTGGTGGATGCTGTGATTGAAAAGGAGGGACGTGAATATCGTGACCAGTATGTTTGTGATTTTAAATGTGTCAATGTGAAGAATTGCTTTACGGAAATCAATGTACTACTGGGTGCTCGACGCTATTTTGAGGACCGGATAGCAGAGATGTGCTGGATACCCGAACAGGCTTATGCAGAAGGTTCATGGGGATATATTGGTGGGGAAGTGGCTCCGAACAAAACTCGTTATGGCTCTTTGCCTGCCAGCGATACAGATATACTGGGGACGGATCAGGATCCTGTCTTCCAGACACAGAGAGTAGGCATTGAGGCTTTTAAGGCAGATGTACCGGATGGTGTTTATGCTGTATATTTATATTGGACAGAACTTACTTCTGAAAATAAAAGAGAGGCTTTGGTGTATAATTTAGGAAATGATGTGGTAAGGGAGGACTATATTAACCGGGTCTTTTCTGTGGATATAAATGGAGTATCTGTTGCCAAACAACTGAATATTGCAGAAGAATACGGT
>ENA-ORPF01001884-ORPF01001884.1-human-gut-metagenome-genome-assembly--contig:-NODE-1884-length-15321-cov-2.777348_pt1 | contig 15321 bp, 8 predicted proteins | sample MGYA00242140_ERZ509070 | MGnify/ENA primary metagenome ERZ509070 (study PRJEB26280, sample SAMEA2338713) | human gut metagenome | biome: human gut; feature: human-associated habitat; material: faeces... | reverse complement strand
AACGGTCGTCTCGAAACCGGCCATCACGTTGGCGGCCGAATCCCCGACCAGCACGACGTCCACCCCGGCGGCATCGACGATACGGGCCATCGAGTAGTCGTAGGCCGTCAGCATCGAAATCTTTTCCCCGCGACTTTTCATCTCCCGCAGGCGATAGGTCGTCACCACCCTCGTTTTGCTGTCTGTCGACATGGCTTCTTCGTTTTTATTCCGGACAAATTTAGAATTATAATCGGCAACGAGCAATCTTTCGCCGATTTATTCGCCCGGCGCCAGCCACCGGCGGTAGGCCTCCCGGCCGCCACGGAAACGTTGAGCGAGTGCTTGGTTCCGCCCTGAGGTATCTCGACGGCCCCGTCGCACAGATCGGCCACGCGTTGCTGCACTCCGTCGACCTCGTTGCCGAATACCAGCGCGTACCGGATTCCGGATTCCGGAGCCCATCGCTCGAGCGAAACCGAGCCCTCGGCCTGCTCGACGCACAGTATGCGATACCCGTCGGCCCTCAACGCGGCGACGGCATCGGCCGTATCGGCGAAATACGTCCACGGCACGGTCAGTTCGGCCCCCAACGCCGTCTTGTGAATATCGCGCGACGGAGGCGTGGCCGTAATGCCGCACAGGCAAAGCCGCCCGACGGCAAACGCGTCGCACGTACGAAAAAACGATCCGACGTTATTCATGCTGCGCACGTTGTCGAGCACGACCGCAACCGGACATTTCGGCGCTGCGGCATATTCTTCGGCGGAAAGCCGCCCCAATTCGTCGTTGGTCGTTTTTCTCATATTCGAGCGTTTTTCACCCGCAAATATAGCTTGTATTAAATAAAATAATTTATTAATTTATAAATTTTTATTAACATATTGAATGAATAATGTTAAAATAACAAAAGAGAAACGAAAGAAAGGAGAATATAAGATATTTAAAAATTATTAGATATCTTATAATTATGAAAAAATGGCTACAAATGAAGAAAATAAGGATGTTTATGAAACATATAAAAAAGATTGTATATATTCAGTAGATGAGTTTTTAAAAATACATAATTTTAGTGAAAGAGGTCTAACAAAAGGCCAAGTAGAAGAAAATAAAACTAAGTATGGTTTAAATATAATAAAACAATCTAAACCTAAAAAATGGTATCACTTTTTATTGAAGAGCTTATTTAGTTCTTTTAATATAATTTTGCTTTCAATTACATTACTTCTTATTTATACAGATGTAGTTTTGCCAGAAGTACCAAGTTATGCGAACATTATAGTGATACTTGTTTTAATTGTTATAAGTTCTTTTTTAGAATTTTTTGAAGTATATAAATCAAATAAAGCAGCAGAAAAGCTAAAAAAGATGGTTTCTGTTAAGACTACAGTAATAAGAAATGGAAAAGAAGAAAAGATACCACTTGACCAAGTGACAATAGGAGATGTTATAAAACTTTCAGCAGGTGACTTGATACCAGCAGATTTAAAAATAATTGAAGCAAATGATTTATTTTTAGTTCAGTCATCTTTAACAGGAGAATCTGATGCTGTAAGAAAAAATGTTATTTCTGAAAATAAAACTGAAAGCCAAATAGAAGATATAACAGATATAGATACAATTTGTTTTATGGGAACAAATGTAATGAGTGGTACAGGAAAAGGCATTGTTTTAAAAATAGCAGATAATACATACTTTGGAAAGGTTGCTCATACAATACAAATAGGAAAGCCAAAAACCAGTTTTGAAAATGGTATAGATAGTGTGAGTAAATTACTTATTAGGTTTATGTTAATATTTATTGGAGTAGCATTTTTTATAAATAGTATTAAACATGATACTCTAGTAGCATTTACATTTGCAGTAGCAATTGCAATTGCTATAACACCACTTCTTTTACCAGTTATATTGTCATCAAGTTTAGCAAAAGGTGCAGTAAACATGGCAAAAAAGGAGACAATTGTAAAAAAACTGAATAGTATTCAATCTTTTGGTGCAATGAATATATTATGTACAGATAAAACAGGAACATTAACACAAGATAAAATTGTACTTGAGAAATATTTGAATATAAATGGAGAAGAAGATGAAGAAGTCTTAAAATATGCTTTTATAAATGCTTATTTTCAAAATGGACTAGAAGGTAGTATAGATAAAGCAATTGTAAAGAAGATAAAACAAGAGAAATTATATAAAATTTCAAAAGAATATAAAAGAATAGACGAAATTCCTTTTGACTTTTCAAGAAGATGTCTTTCTGTAATTGTTTCTAATGGAGACCAAAAAACAATGATTACAAAAGGAGCAGTAGAAGAAATACTTTCTAAATGTATATCAATGGAATACAAAGGACAAGTTTCTTCTATGAAATTAGAAGACAGAAGAAGACTAGAAGAAATTGCTAAAAATTTAAATCAAGATGGACTAAGAATAATTGCAATTTGTAAAAAAACAATTATGATAGAGCAAGAAGATTATACGGTAAAAGATGAAAACAAAATGACACTTGTTGGCTTTGTAGGATTTTTGGATCCACCAAAATCAAGTGCTAAAGAAGAAATAAAAAGACTTAATAAAGATGGAATACGTGTTATAGTTCTTACAGGTGATAATGAATATGTTACAAAAGCAATATGTAAAGAAGTTGATATTAACACAGATATAATAGTTTTAGGTAGCCAAATAGAAAAATTATCAGACACAGCATTACAAAGGTTATTAAAAAAGACAAATGTATTTGCGAAATTATCTCCTATACAAAAATCTAGAATAGTGCAGACTTTAGAAAAGGCTGGAAATGTAGTTGGATACATGGGAGATGGAATAAATGACGCACCATCACTAAATAGTGCAGAGGTAGGAGTTTCTGTAGATACAGCAGTAGATATAACAAAAGAAACGGCAGATATAATTCTTTTAAGGAAAAATTTAAATGTTTTAACAGATGGAGTTATTGAAGGAAGAAAGACTTTTGGCAACTTATTGAAATATATAAAAATTGCGGTAAGTTCTAATTTTGGAGAGGTAATATCTGTTATGATTGCAAGTTTGCTATTACCGTTTTTTCCATTAACACCAATTCAACTTTTAGTACAAAGTTTACTTTATGACTTAGGCCAGCTTTCACTTCCATATGATAATGTAGATAAAGAATATATACAAAAGCCAAGAAAATGGGACATGAAAAGCATAAAGAAATTTATGTATTATATGGGACCAACCAGTTCAATATTTGATTTAGTTGTATTTGCATTATTATGGTTTGCATTTGGAATAAGAACGGCAGCGCTTTTTCAAACAACGTGGTTTTGTTATGGCATTGTTTCTACAATGATGGGTTTACATGTAATAAGAAGTAGCAAGAGGCCATTTTTAGAAACGCATGCATCAATTGCTGTATATGCAACAACAATTTTAATTAGTATAGTTACTTTATTAATACCATTTACTCCACTGGGCTCTATTATAGGGCTTGTTCCAATACCTCTTATATATATAGTGGTTATATTGGGAGTTTCATTCTTATATTGCATGTTAGCATCTTTTGTAAAAAAGATATACATAAAAAAATATGGAGAATGGTTATAGAAAGAAACTAGGAAAATATTAAAAGTATTTTTCTAGTTTTTAGTATGCTAATTATATATATTAATGGAAAAATCTTACTAATGTGAGGAGATAGAAAAATAAATACATAATGTATAAAAGTATATATAAAGCTACAAATTATAAAAGTAAAAAATATGTATATGAAAAAATAAATAATTTACTTTAAAGTAATAGTATGTTATAATGATGACGAAATAAAAGTAAGAAATATTATAAAATTTAAGCTAAGCATATTTTAGTAAGGAGAGAGAAATTAAATGAGTAAGAAATTAAAACCAACCAAAGGTCATGAAATTGGAAAAATTCAAGATCTTAGACAGTTATTAGATAGAGCAGCAGAAAAATACGGAGATAAAATAGCTTTTGAATATAAAAAAGATGCTACAGATAAGAATTCTGAGATTATAGTAAAAACTTTTAATCAATTTAAAAAAGATGCTAAAAAATTATCAACTATATTTTTAAATATGGGATTAGAGGGGAAAAGAGTTGCAGTAATAGGTAACAATAGTTACAGTTGGTGTGTAACTTATATGGCAGTAGTATCTGGAGATATGGTAATAGTACCTTTAGATAAGGCTTTACCAGATACAGAAATAAAGTCTCTTATTAAAAGAAGCAAGGCAGATGCAGTAGTTTTTGACAAAAAATATGTAGATGTATTTGAGAAAATAAGAAAAGAAAATAAGTCAAATTTACAGTATTATATTTGTATGGATGATATTGAAAGTGCAAATGTTATTAAATATAGTGAGTTGATGCAAAAAGGGGAAGAGTTAGTAAATAATGAAGATAATAGATATGACAGCATTAAAATAGATAATAAGAAAATGTCTATTATGTTATTTACATCAGGAACAACAGCTGCTGCAAAAGCTGTTATGCTATCACAATATAATGTTTGCAGTAATATTAATGCAATGCCATATTTTGTTTCAATGTATGACACAGATGTACTACTTTCATTTTTACCAATTCACCATACATTTGAATGTACAATAACATTTCTTTACGGTTGTTTATACTGTGGTGCAACAGTAGCATTTTGTGATGGCTTAAGATATGTTGTAGACAATTTAAAAGATTATGGAATTACTGTATTTATAACAGTTCCATTAATGCTAGATATTGTTTATAAAAAAATAAATAAAGGAATAAAGGCACAAGGAAAAGAAAAACTAATTAACTTTATGAAACCAATTACAAATGGCTTAGCTAAAGTACATATAGATTTAAGAAAAAAAGTTTATAAACAAATAATAGATAATCTTGGAGGAAAAATAAGGCTAGTAATACATGGAGGAGCACCAGCAGATAAAGCTACTATAGTAGGATTAAATAGTTTTGGAATCTCAACAATTCAAGGTTATGGGCTAACAGAAACATCTCCTGTTATATCTGCAGAAGCAGATTACAAAAAAAGCCCAGGTGCTGCTGGATTAGTTATGATAAATGAAGAAGTAAAAATAGATAGTCCTAACGAAGAAGGAATAGGGGAAGTTGTTGTAAAAGGTCCAAATATAATGCTTGGATATTATGAAAATGAGGAAGAAACAAATAAAGTATTAAAAGATGGTTGGTTTTATACAGGTGACTTAGGTTATTTAGACAAAGATGGATTTTTATTTTTAACGGGCAGAAAAAAAGATGTAATTGTACTTAAAAATGGTAAAAATGTATATCCACAAGAAATAGAATTTTTAATTAGTAAATTGCCATTTGTGGCAGAAAATATGGTTTATGGAAGACCAGATAAGGATAAAGACTATGTAATTTCTGCAAAAATAGTTTATAGCAAAGAAATTATGAATGAGTTATATCCAAATAAAAAAGAAAACGAATATAAAGATATAATATGGCAAGAAATAAAAGAAAAGATAAATACTCAAATGCCAGAATATAAACATATTAAGGAAATTCAAGTTACAGATGAACCTTTAATAAAAACAACAACACAAAAAGTAAAAAGAGCAGAAGAGTTTAAGAAAATTGGAGTTACTAAATAATGCAAATGAATTATTTAATTACTAGCTTACAAGAAAATGAAAAGTTTAAAGAAGTAGTAGAAAATGTAAATGAAAAAATAAGTCCGATAGCAATATCGGGCTTATCTGACGTGTCTAAAGTAAGTATAATATCTTCTATTTTGGAAAGTACAAAAAGAAAAATTTGTGTACTTACATATAATGAGATTCAAGCAAAAAAACTAGTAAAAGATTTAAAGTACTTTTTTAAACAAGTGTATTTTTTACATAAAAGAGAAATTGCGCCATATGATTATATTGCAGAAAGTAAAGACCTTCCATATGAAAGAATTGCAGTTTTAAATAAAATTATATTGCAAGAAAAATCAAAAGAACCTATCATAATAGTTACAACAATAGAAGCTGCTATGCAAAAAATGATTAGCAAAGAAGAACTTTATGAGAATATTGTAGACTTTAAGATTGGGGAAACATATTCAATAGAAAATTTAAAGCAAACTTTTGTAAAACTTGGATATGAAAGAACTAATTTAATAGAAGGTCAAGGACAGTTTAGTATACGTGGCGGAATTGTAGATGTTGGTCTTTCTAACAAAATAGGAGTTAGAATTGAGTTTTGGGGAGATGAAGTAGACTCTATTAGATATTTTAAAATAGATTCACAAAGGTCTACAGAGATGATACAAAATATTACAATATTTCCTGCACATGAATTTATAGTTCAAAATATTTATAATGCTATAAAGAAAATAGAGGAGAATTATAGCAATGTAGATGAAGACATTGAATTAATAAAAAATGGAGAAAATATAAGCAAAATAGACAAATACTTTAATGAATTTTATGATAAGCAGGAGTATTTTTTAGATTATTTATCAGATAAATACTTAATTTTTATAGATGAAAATTCCAAAATACAACAAAGAAAAGAAAATATTATAATAGAAAATAATAATTTAATTAAATCTTTGGTAGAAAAGGAAAGAATAGTTCCTGAGTCTATAAAAAATGTTAGTAATTATGAATATGACTATTCAAAAAAGCAAATAATATACTTAGAACAAAATGACATAATAAAGAATATTCTAAAATTTAGCTTTACAACAAGAGAAATAAATTATTATAAATCAGAAATAGATTTGCTTATAACAGATTTAAATGAATATGCAAAGAAAAATAGAGTTATAATATTAGGTGGAAATGAAACTACATCCGAAAAAGTGTGTGAACTTTTAAAGGAAAGAGAAGTTAATTATAAATATGAAAAAGAGATAAAAAGTGTAAATCCTGGGGAAATTATAGTTACTCTTGGAGCATTTTCTGCTGGTTTTCAGAATTATGATTTAAAATTAGTTGTAATTAATTTATCAAATAGTTTTGAAGAAACTGTTAAAAAGAAAAAATATAAAAATAGTGCATTTAAACAAGGTGAAAAAATAGTATTTGCAGACTTAAAAGAAGGAGATTTTGTAGTACACAAATTACACGGTATTGGTCAATTTATGGGTGTAAATACTATTACAACAGCAGATAAGATAACAAAAGATTATATTAAGATAAAATATAAAAATGATGATGTTTTGTATGTTCCAACAGATAGCTTAGACAGTGTAAGAAAATATATTGGTGGTGGAGATACTTCCCCAAAACTAAATAAACTTGGAACGAAAGAATGGGAAAATACAAAATCTAAAGTTAAGAAAAATCTAGAGATAATTGCAAAAGATTTAGTAGAATTATATGCTAAAAGACAGCATGTTAAAGGCTTTGAATTTTCAAAAGATACCCCATGGCAAAAACAGTTTGAAGACGGATTTCCATACCAAGAAACAGATGACCAATTAAGATGTATAGAAGAAGTAAAAAAAGACATGGAAAAACCTGTTCCAATGGATAGGCTCTTGTGTGGTGATGTTGGATATGGAAAGACAGAAGTTGCAATAAGAGCAGCATTTAAAGCAGTTATGGATCAAAAGCAAGTTGCCTATTTAGTGCCAACTACTGTACTAGCTAACCAACAATATGAAGAATTTAAATCTAGGATGGAAGAATTTCCTATAAGAGTAGACTTATTAAATAGATTTAGAACAAAAAAAGAGCAAGAACAGGTAATAAAGAAGTTAAAATTAGGAGAATTAGATGTAGTTATTGGGACACATAGATTACTTAGCAAAGATGTTGAATTTAAAGACTTAGGACTTCTTATTATAGATGAGGAACAACGTTTTGGTGTTAAAGATAAGGAGAAAATAAAACAATTAAAAAATAGTGTAGATGTCTTAACTATGACAGCAACTCCAATACCTAGAACTCTTCATATGTCTATATTAGGTGTAAGAGATATGTCTGTAATATATGAGCCACCTCAAAATAGAAGACCTGTTCAAACATATGTGTTAGAATATGATGAGGAAATTGTAAGAGAAGCTATTTTGAAAGAGGTTGAAAGAGGAGGACAGGTATTTTACTTATTTAATAATGTAGAGCAAATAGCTAAAAAAGCAAATGATGTAGCAAAACTTGTACCAGAAGCAAAAATTTCTTATGCACATGGTAAAATGACAGGTAAAGAATTAGAAGAAATTATGGAAGCATTTATTTCAAAAGAAATAGATGTATTAGTTTGTACAACAATTTTAGAGTCTGGTATAGATATGCCAAATGCAAATACAATAATTGTAGAAAATGCTGAAAGACTTGGATTATCACAACTATATCAAATAAGAGGTAGAGTTGGAAGAAGTAATAAGCAGGCATATGCATATATTACATATAAACGCAACAAACTATTGTCAGAGGTTGCAGACAAAAGGCTAAAAGCAATAAAGGAATTTACTGAGTTTGGCTCTGGTTTTAAAATAGCAATGAGAGACCTAGAAATAAGAGGAGCAGGAAGTATGCTAGGAGAAGTTCAGCATGGACATATGGAGCAAGTAGGATATGATACATATTGTAAACTATTAGATGAAGTTATGAAAGAAACACAGGGAATACAAGTACAAGAAGAAAAAGATATACAAATAGACTTAAATATTTCAAGTTACATACCAGATGATTTTATTAAAGATAGTAGCCAAAAAATAGAAATATATCAAAATATTGCATTATGTAGGACAGAAGAAGATATACAAAATGTTATAGATGAGATTATAGATAGGTATGGAAAAATGCCAGATGAATTGGAAAACTTAATAGAAATTGTAAGGATAAAAGAACTTGCAAGAAAGTCTTCTATTACAAAAATTGCACAACGAATGGAAAACATAGTATTCTATTTTGAAGATAATAATTATCCAGAAAACATGATAAATATCTTAATTCAAAGATATGGAATTAGAATTAAATTTTCTACAGGTATTGAACCATATATAACTTTGAAAAATGCAAAAAATGTAGTAGATGATGTAAAAGAATTTTTAAGAGCAGTATATGAGTGCAAAAAAGAAGAAACTGACAATATAAATAAGTAAACAGATGTAAACGGGTAAATTGTAAAACTGAAATATATTATTTTATATCTAAAAAAGATTTTAATTGTACATTCACTACAAATGTAAATAGATATCTACAAATAAAATCAAAATTTATTAATATATAGTAAAGCATATGGAAAGGAGGAAATATGCAAGTTATTTCAAGCAAGGATAATGAAACAATAAAATATATAAAGAAATTAAAAGAGAAAAAGTATAGAGAAGAAACAAATTGCTATATTATAGAAGGAATAAAGTTAGTAAAAGAGGCAATAGAAGAAAATGCAAAAATTAAGTATATATTAATTTGCGAAGACTGTGATGATGCTGTAAAGCTAGAACAAAATTTATTATATGATATTGCCAAAAATAATTGCTTATATGTTACTAAAAAACTATTTTTATCAATATCAGATGTAACAACTCCTCAAGGAGTATTGGCTGTAATAGAAAAGAAAAAGGGGACAGAACAAATTGATTATAATGATGATATAATAGTTGCATTAGACGGAATTCAAGACCCAGGAAATTTAGGTACAATACTAAGAACAGTGGATAGTGCAAATTTAAAACAAATAATACTTTCAAAAAATAGTGCAGATCCATACAATCCAAAAGTAGTACGTTCAACAATGGGAGCAATATTTAGAGTAAATATTATAGAAGCGGAAAATTTAGCAGAAATTTTAAAAGAAATAAAAAAACATAATTTTGATGTGGTTGTTACTTCTTTGGAAACAGAAGAAAGTATTTATAATTTAGAATATAAAAATAAAATTATAGTAATTGGAAACGAAGCAAATGGAGTATCAAAAGAAATTCAGGAAATAGCGGACAAAAAGGTAAAAATACCAATGCTTGGCAAGACGGAAAGTTTAAATGCATCTGTAGCTACAGGAATTATGGTGTATGAATATGTAAGAGGAAAAGTAAAAAAACTATGAGAATATCGAATTTGTGTAAATTGTAAAATTTATACAAATTATTCTATATATTCAAAAAGGAAGAAATTATAAAAATTTCTTCCTTTTAATTTTTTATTTTTGTTCTGGTAAGTCTAATTTAATATGAACATCTTGTAACTGTTCTTTAGTAACTGTGTTTGGAGCACCCATTAGCAAGTCTTGAGATTTACTATTCATAGGGAATGCTATAACATCACGTACAGTTTCAGAATTTGTTAATAACATAAGCATTCTGTCAACACCTGGTGCAATACCAGCATGTGGAGGAGCACCATATTGGAATGCATTAAATAATGCTCTAAATTTTTCTTCTATGTGTTCTTTACTATAACCTACAAGTTCAAATGCTTTTATCATTATTTCTGGGTCATGATTTCTTACTGCCCCAGAAGAAAGCTCTATACCATTACATACAATGTCATATTGATATGCTAAAATATCTAATGGTTGTTGAGTTTTTAAAGCTTCTAAACCACCTTGTGGCATTGAAAATGGATTGTGACAAAAATCTAATTTTCCATGTTCATTTAGTTCGTACATTGGAAAATCTACTATCCAACAAAAACTAAATACATTTTCATCTATTAAATTTAATCTTTTACCAAGTTCTGTTCTAATTTGGCCAGCTAAGATATTTGCAATTGGTTCATCATCTGCTATAAAGAATATAGTATCATTAACTTTTAAGTCAGCTAGTTCTAATAACTGTTTCTTTAGGTCATCTGGAATAAATTTATCTATTGGACCTTTATAACTTAAATCTTCTTGTACTTCTAGATATCCAAGACCACCCATACCAATTGATTTTGCAAATTCAAGCATTTTTTCATGGAATCCTTTTGACATATGACCAGTTACTTTTATAGCTCTAACAGCTTTATTATAAAATGGTTTAAAAGTACATTTTTGGAAAAAGTCTGTTAAATCTATAATAAATAATGGGTTTCTCAAATCCGGTTTATCACTTCCGTATTTTACCATAGCTTCACGGTAAGGAATTCTAGGGAAAGGGTATTGTGCTACTTTTTTGTTAGAAAATGTTTTAAATGTATTATACATAACAGGCTCTATTACAGAAAAAACATCTTCTTGGGTAGCATATGACATTTCCATATCTAATTGATAAAACTCACCAGGACATCTATCTGCTCTTGCATCTTCATCTCTAAAGCATGGTGCAATTTGGAAATATTTATCTATACCAGAAACCATAAGCAATTGTTTAAATTGTTGTGGTGCTTGAGGTAAAGCATAAAATTTTCCAGGGTGTAATCTACTTGGTACTAAATAATCTCTAGCACCTTCTGGTGAAGAACTTGTAAGTACAGGTGTTTGAACCTCTAAAAAGCCCTGTTCAATCATTTGACTTCTTAAATATTGTAATACTTTTGCTCTTAACATTAAATTATCTTTTAATTTTGTATTTCTTAAATCTAAAAAACGGTATTGAAGTCTTAAATCTTCTCTAACTTCTTGGTTAGAATTAACTTCAAAAGGAAGGTCTTTAGTTCTTTTTCCTAAAATTTCTATTTTTTCAATAGCAATTTCAACAAGACCTGTTTTTATTTTTTCATTTACTGTTTCAGGGTCTCTTTTTCTTACCGTACCTTCAACAGAAACACTAGACTCAATTGGAATTCTTGAAGCAAAGTCAACATCCTCGCTTTTACCAGATGTAACAACTTGTGTAACACCATACATATCGCGGATGTCTAAAAATACAAGTCCACCAAAGTCACGTATTGTTTCAACAAATCCAGCAACTTTTACATGTTTTCCAACATCATCTAAACTAATTTCATTACAAGTATGAGTTCTATAAATACTCATTTTTATTCCCCATTTCGTTTTAGTAATTTAATAAAATATATAAAGCGTAAAAACGCTCTATATCACATAATTTTACACTAGTATACCACAAAATGTCAATATTTATAAGTAAAATAATACTTTGCATAGATAAGGGGTGGTATAAATTATAATATATTCAATACTAAACATTTAATATTGAATATATTATAATTAGAAAATTTATTCATCGATGTGTTTCATTTCTTCAAATCTTTTAATTTTTTGTGTAGTTGTTTTTATTAAAGGAGTTGTAGTAATTGTTACATATTGAATATGTTTATACTTAGGTATTTCGTTATTTACCTTTTTTACTTCTTCAGACAGAAGACTAAATATTTCATCTTTACTTTTTCCTATTAATGATTCATTATCTTCAGAATAAACTAATTTTACACCAAGTTTTAGGTTTTTATTTTCTTTTTTTGCATAAACAAAACTTTCTGTAATTATATCTGAATTATTAAGTAAGGTTTCAATTTCATGAGGAAATATTTTTTTACCATTGTCTAAAACTATCATATCTTTAACTCTACCAGTAATATGTAAAAAGCCTTTTTTATCAAACCTACCTATGTCGCCTGTATGAAGCCATCCATCTTCGAAAATTTCATTTGTTGCATTTTCATTTTCATAATAACCAAGCATTACATTTGGACCTTTTACAAGTATTTCACCATTTCCCTTTTGGTCTGGACAATCAATTTTAACTTCTTCACAAAATAGAGGAAAACCAACACTGCCGGGATTTCTATATTTGTCATTTTCACAAGCAATAACAGGGGATGTTTCTGTTAAACCATATCCACCGATAACAGCAATTCCTATATTTTCAAAGAATTTTATTACTTTTTTATCAACTGCAGCAGCACCATATAATATTAGTCTCAATTTATGTCCTAAACTATCATATATTGACTTAAAAGCTTTTCTTCTAATATCTATGTGGAATAACCTTAAAAAATTAGAAACACACATTAATATTTTAAAAGGAATTGTTAGGCCTTTTGATTTTATAGTTCTATTAACTTGTCTGTATACAATTTCCAAAAGAGCTGGTACACATACAACACCAGATATATCATATTCTAAAAGATTTTTTGGAATTTGCTTAATACTGTCTGCATAGCAGATGTTACAACCTGTAAAGTTACAGTATAAAAATGTTGCTGTACATTCAAAAGTATGGTGCAATGGCAAAAATGAAAGTACATTATCATCATCACGCATTTTTATTAAAGTGGTCATTGCAGAAACATTTGAACAAATATTTTTTTGAGAAAGCATTACTATTTTACTTTGACCAGTAGTACCTGATGTAAAAAGTAAAACAGACATTTTATTAGGATCTATTTTTATTTTAGAAAAATCGTTATTGCCATTTGCAATTAGTTTTTTACCGTCATCTACTAATTTATAAAAAGATAAAATATTATCTTCTTCTTTTTCTAAATCCATACAAATATAATGTTTTATATTTGTTTTTCCATTTTCTCTAATTTTTTTAAATGTGTCTATAAAATGTTCTTCAAAAATAACAGCTTCAGCATTACTTCTAATTAAAGAAAGTTCTATTTCATTAATAGGAAGTTGATAATCCAAAGGAACTCCAATCATACCACCAGTTTGAATAGCCATATAGCTTACAGGCCAAGGGTATTTGTTGTGACTTATAATTGCAATTCTTTTGCCATATAATCCTAAGTCTAAAAGTTTAGTGGAAAAACCAATAATGTCATCAATATATTGTTTATAAGTTATTTTTGTAATTTCTTTTGTTTTAGAATCTTTAAAACAAAATGCGGTTTTTGAAGAATATTTGTGAATAGAATTTAAAAAATCTCTAAAATTGTCAATATATATTTCTGGATATAATTTATCTTTAGATGGAACAAAAACTTCACTCATAGTAAAACCTATCCTTTCTTTATGTATTAAACTATTATTTATTAATAATAACTACTATGCAAAAGAGCATGGTAATTGTTAAAAATTTAAGTAATAATTATTTAGAAAATTGCTAAATAATTATTGTACACTAGGTAGTATACTAGTAAATAGAAAAAATAGCAATAAGTTTGCAGAATTTCCTTGAAAGACAAAGTTTATACTTGATATAAAAATATGTGTTATGATATACTGCTTTATAGTTTTTATACAAGAAACAATTGATTTAGAAAAACAATTACGAGTATCTCACAAACAAAAAGAGAAAGGAATGCATTTTAAATTGGGAAAAAATGTACTAATAACAGAAAAGCCATCTGTAGCAATGGAATTTGCAAAGGTGCTTAAAATAAATACCAAAAGACAAAATGGTTATATGGAGTCGGAAAATTGGATTATAACATGGTGTGTAGGTCATTTAGTTACAATGTCATATCCAGAAAAATATGATGAGAAACTAAAGTTTTGGAGACTAGACACTTTACCATTTATGCCAAAAGAATATAAGTACGAAGTTATATCAAATGTGCAAAATCAATTTAATATAATAAAGGGAATTTTAACAAGAGAAGATGTAGAAGTAATTTATGTAGCAACAGACTCTGGGCGTGAAGGAGAATATATATATAGGTTGGTAGACCAAGCAATTGGAGTAAAAGGCAAAGAAAAAAGAAGAGTATGGATAGATTCACAAACAGAAGAAGAAATAAATAGAGGAATTAAAGAGGCAAAGGAATTATCTGAGTATGATAGTTTATCAAATTCTGCATATTTAAGAGCAAAAGAAGACTATTTGATAGGAATTAACTTTTCTAGATTACTTTCTATAATATATGGTAGAAGGCTTGCAAAGGAACTTGAAGAAGAGAAAGTTTCTGTTTCTGTAGGACGTGTTATGACATGTGTACTTGGTATGGTTGTGGAAAGAGAGCGAGAAATAAGAAACTTTAAAAAAACAAAATACTATAAAATAGTAGGAACTTTTGGGAAAGAAGATGGAAACTTCAAAGCAGACTGGAAGTCTGTTGAAGGGTCTAAAATGTATAATTCACTAAAGTTATACAACGAAACAGGTTTTAAAAAAGAAAATGATGCTAAAGATTTTATAATTTCTTTAAAAGATAAAAAATCTATAGTAAAAGAAGTAAAAAAATCAAAGCAAAAAGAAAATGCTCCACTTTTATTTAACTTGGCAGAAATTCAAAATGAATGTACAAAAAGATTTAAAATAAAACCAGATGAAACATTAGAAATTATTCAAAATTTATATGAGAAAAAATTAGTAACTTACCCTAGAACAGATGCGAGAGTGCTTTCAACAGCAGTGGCCAAAGAAATATCAAAAAATTTAAATGGATTAGTAAAAGGCTATAAAGACGAAGAAGTGCAAAGACTTTTAAATAAAATGATAACTGAAAAATATTCAACTAATTTTTTAAAAGCGTCATCTGATGCTTTCACCAGATTAAGATAAATATTTACATCATCACCATAATCTTTAATAGTTGATATGTC
>ENA-ORPF01001880-ORPF01001880.1-human-gut-metagenome-genome-assembly--contig:-NODE-1880-length-15331-cov-9.961050_pt1 | contig 15331 bp, 14 predicted proteins | sample MGYA00242140_ERZ509070 | MGnify/ENA primary metagenome ERZ509070 (study PRJEB26280, sample SAMEA2338713) | human gut metagenome | biome: human gut; feature: human-associated habitat; material: faeces... | reverse complement strand
AGGGAGTTAGCTCAATGAAAAAATTCAAAGGTTCTGGATTATTAATTATGACTATTGTTTCTGCAGCTATTTGGGGTTTAATAAGTGTTAGTTTAGTAAAAATGCATAGTACGACTCTATATAGTTTGACGAGCAATAAAATTAATCTTCAATCACAATTCTATGCAAAATCAAAGGGTGATTTTATTAATTTATTAGGCTATGATGCCTTAAAATCTCAACAAAAACAGACTATTAGTAATACTAACTTTTCAGATAAAGTAACTGTTGGAGAAGAAAAAATATCGAAAGACAATATACGTTATAGAGAAGTTCTTATAGAAGTATTTTATGATAAAGAAAGTCTTCCTCGTTATTCATTAAATGATATTATATCTAAATCTTCTAGCGTATCTTCTGGTTCTCAAATAGTTACTAATACTGGTGGTGCTGCTTTAATATCCAATGGTAACTATAGTTCTGTTACCGTAATAGCATCAAGCAATTTTATTCCTACAGATGGTTCTTGGACAGGAAAAAGTGGATTCAATATTACAATCAATGGTCAAACTATTGGAACCTTTGATAATACAACAACTATAAAAGAAGGTGATCGTGTATCGGTAACTCTTAATAATCTGCAGAGACATAAATCAAGTACTGTAACGATTATTCTTGGAAATTAAGGTAATTAATCTACGGAGGAATGATATGCTAATTAAATTACTTATAGCATTGATAATAACAATAACTATGCTTAGCTACACTGGTGGTTCTGGAAGTAATACCATGAAGAATAGTGTCAACGATCATACCATTACAACTAATAGCACTATTTTAGATAATGCGATTGTAGCTTATTACTGTAATCATCATGGAGCATTACCTGATAAGCTTGATGCGGATACTTTAATTGTTATGGGCATGGAAGATATGGATTTATCAAGTTTTACTTATTATAAAATTTCTAATAGACGGTTTAGATTGGTATCTAAATTAAGTAATGGTAAGACATCTATCTCTGCTCACAGTAATATTGATCTTGTTGTTCCGCCGGAGGTGAATTAATGATTTGGATGGATGTTTTTATTGCTTTGATTATGATTATCATTGCTATCGTAGATTGGCGTCATAAATATATTTATACTGTCCATTTGATTATTGCGTTTGCTTTAGTGATGCTTCATCATCTTGGTTTAGATTATAGTTCCTATTTTCTCGGAGCGACTGCCGGTTTTCTTATTGGTTATGTAATATATAAAATCGCTCTTTGGTATTATAAGACCGAAGCTTTTGGTTTCGGAGATGTATTGTTATTAGGTGTTTTAGGTTTTTACTTCGGCTGGCCTTCATTCATTCATTACTTTTCCATAACTTACTTATTAGTGGGACTATTATCTTTATGTAGCCTTATATTTATCTCATGGTCTAAGCTTCGCACAATAAATATGCCGATGGCTCCAGTTTATGTAGCAGGTGCCTTTATCTTTAAATTTTGGGGCTGCCCTACGCTGCAAAATGCATACTATGATATATGCATCTACATTTCAGCTGCAATCTATAAAGCAACTATGTTTTTTGTATTGTTATAAGGATATATATATTGATTATTAATTATTTAGCAAATGATTTTATTACTCCGATAAAAATAAGTATTGACATCCAAGTGCCTGATTTTTTTTATTGTCACAAATTCAATGGTAAATGGGATTTTGTGGGGGATCGATATTGTGACAAACTAAGAATTGTTAATATTAATTTTACTCATAATAAAGAATTTATATCTAATATAGAACTATGGTGCCTGCCAAGCTCTTATCTCTATTGGAATAGTGATGCAGAAATACAAGAAATGTTAGAAGATTTAATTGGTCGTGACTACTACTCTCAAATTTATGCATTTTCTCAAATTTGTTATGACGATATTTTTCGTCAGTCTTTTGATGATATTGAAGAATATGCTTCACAAAAGCTTGTTAATTTTTCTGCCTATATTGCTGATTTCTACCTGCATCCTAAATATCAAAATATCGGGTTTGAAACATTTATAATGGATAATATGAATGAAATCATGTACTACTATTGTGAATGGCAATTCTTATGTCTTTCAATATTTCCAGATAGTGATGAACAAAAAGATATTTTTCAAAAAATTGGTTTTCGGAAAATGTCATCTTTAGAAGGAGGCTTTATAAGACGCTATCTTCCTACTACTGGTTATTGGGATTGAGTCAATCCTTCATCTTTAAATTTTGGGGTTGTCCTACGCTGCAAAATGCATACTATGATATATGCATCTATGCTTCAGCTGCAATCTATAAAGTAACTATGTTTTTTGTATTGTTATAAGGAGGTCCATATGGAAAATTACATTGTCATTGATACGGAAACTACGGGAATAAGTGAGCAAGATGAAATCCTTCAAATATCTATTATTGATGAAAATGGTTCAACATTGCTAAACGAGTATTGTCGTCCTGAACATATAACAGAATGGCCTGAAGCAGAAAAAGTGCATGATATTAGCTATAAAGACGTAAAAAACAAACCTACACTAAAAGAACTACTCCCCAAGATTAGCAGCATCATTAATTCCTATGATGTTATTGCTGGTTACAATGTGGAATTCGACCTTAACTTTGTCAAACGCCAAAATCCCAATATTGATTGGGCTACGAAAAGAACTTATGATGTCATGAAAGCATTTGCTCCTATATATGGAGAATTCAATGAAAAATATGGAACATATAAATTCAAAAGTCTAAGTGTATGTGCGAAATATTATGGGTATGAATTTCATGCACATAACAGTCTAGAAGACTGCAAAGCTACACTTCACTGTTTAAAATCAATCCAACAGTACAATAATGACCGCATTATGCAAAAAACTAAAACAGAAAATACCATTAGCAGATAAAAGTACCGTCAAAATTGGCTTAGGAAGCATTTTTATCATATTCCCTATAGTTTTATATTCAAAACACATTTTCTCAACTCTACAGCTTTAAAAATGCTTCTTAAGGGATTTTATCAAAATTAGCAATAAAAAATAGCCTTTCCTATCATAAGAAAAGACTATTTAATCAAATTATGATATAATAACCAGCGAGACAGCTGGTATGTCGGTTTTCCTACTCCCTTTCGAGTAGGGGGTGATGCTATGACTGTATATGAAGCACTTTCTTTGATGATTGGCTTTGCTACACTTATAGTCCTCATTCTTTCGTCTAATCGCAAATAGCGTATAAACGAAAAAAACCGCCTTGCGGTAGGCGGCCTTCTTCAAACACATTAACTTCGAGGAGAGCCGACCTTCCCAAGCCAGCTGTCTCTTTGTGTCTATTATACGGGTTTCATTTCTAAATGTCAAATTGGAGGTATCCTATGAAACTATACATATGTGAAAAACCATCACTAGCAGAAGCATTAGCCAATACGCTAGGAGTAGCCGAAAAAAAAGATGGCTATTATGATGTTAACGGAGATGCAGTAGCCTGGCTTAGAGGGCATATCATGGAACTAGCAGAACCTGAATCCTATGATCCATCCTATAAAACATGGAGCTATAAAACTTTGCCCATTATCCCCAAAAACTGGAAAAAAGAACCTAAATATGACTCTATCTATCAAACAATAAAATCCCTATTAGAAAGAGCAGATGAAATTATAAATGTCGGAGATCCAGACAGAGAAGGGCAGCTTCTCGTAGATGAGTTACTAGTCAGTCTTAACAACAAATTGCCAACTAAGAGACTTTTCATCAACGCTATAGATGAGGCAACAATATCTCGTGCCCTCTCACAAATAGAAGATAATAATTCTGAGAAAAATAAAAATATGTATTTTGCAGCATTAGGTAGACAATACACTGATTGGATGCTGGGCATTAACGCTACTCGCAAGTTCACTCTTGATGCTGGTAAAAAGATTCCTGTTGGTAGGGTAAAAGTACCAGTGCTTGCTCTTGTTTATCGCCGTAATATGACTATTGAGAATTTTAAAAGCATTAAACATTACGGTTTGACAGCATATTTCCGTAATAATACGTCCCTACCTTTTCCTGCAGTATGGCAGCCTAAAGAAGAATTGCTTGATGATGAAGGACGTCTCACTAATATTATCGATGTAAGAGAAGCAGAGCAAAAAATACTTGGGCAACCAGGCATTGTAACTAAGTGTGATACTTTGGAAAAAACAGAATCTGCACCACTTCCATACAGCCTTTCCACATTACAGAGAGCTGCTGGTCCTAAATTCGGCTTCAGTCCATCTGAAACACTAGAACTGGCCCAAAAATTATACGAAAAAAAGCTTACTACATACCCACGCTCTGATTGTAATTACATTCCTGATGAACAATATGTGGATGCTGTTACCATTATCGACAATTTAAAGCTTACCGGTAATGATAGTCTTTTTAATTGGGCGCAAGAAGCTGACAAAGGCCTCCGAAGTAAAGCATTTAATACAAAGAAGACAGATGCTCATCATGCTATTATTCCTACACTAGAAAGAGTAGATATCAATACCTTATCAGAAAATGAGCAAAAGCTTTATGTTATGATAGCCAAGAGATACCTATTGCAATTTTATCCAATCCATACTTATGAGGAGACTATTGCAGAGATAAATTGTGCTGATGAATTATTTATTGCAAAAGGAAAAGTAATCAAAGTAATTGGCTGGAAAGCTATAGAAAAGAATCCAGATAAAGAAAATAATAAAATAAAAGAACTTCCTCTCCTTAATGTCGAAGATAATCTTATCATGAGCTCTGAAAGCATAAATGAAAAAAATACTACGCCACCAGCTCGTTACACTCAGGATACTTTAATTGGAGCAATGAGCAATGCTCATAAATATGTCAAAGACGCCTCCTTAAAAGATATGCTTAAATCTGTTAAGGGTATCGGAACTGAGGCAACTCGCAGCACTACCTTAGACGAACTCTTAAAAACAGGTATGCTGATTGAAAAAACTGGCGAAAAATCAAAAAAGGAACTCTATGTCAGCGATAGTGCAAAAGAACTTATTGAGTGTCTTCCTGATGAACTCACTTATCCCGACAAGACAGCTCTACTAGAAATTGAATTAGATAAAGTTGCGAAGGGTACTTTAACATTAGATTCACTTCTGCAATCTGAAGCTTCCTATACAGCGGAACTAATGAAACTACAAAGCAAATTTACTGTTAACCATGAAGCTCAAACTGAACGCCGTATCTGTCCCGTTTGTGGTAAAGGAAAACTTTATTACCACGATGGTAAATTTGGAAAATTTTGGTCTTGTGGTGAGTTTAAAAATGGATGCACAGCAACCTTTCCTGATGTAAAAGGGCAACCTGGAATTTTTGAATGCCCAGTCTGCAAAAAAGGTTATCTTAAACGTGTAAAAAACAAAGACGGAGATTATTTTTGGTCCTGCAGCGAATATAAAAACGGTTGTAAGGCATCCTTCACCGACAACAAAGAACAACCTGTTGTTAAGCTATGTCCAAAATGCAAACAAGGCTATTTAAAAAAATGGCATGGAAAAAAAGGTGACTATTACCAATGTCCAAGTTGCCGTGAATTTTATAGTGTGAATAAATCTGGATTACCTGAAGTGAACGTACCCCCGTCTATAGAGGCGGAAGCTTCCTGCTTCAGCGAGAACAGCACCACTAACTCCGAAGAATTATGGCGACTTAAACTCTCTCCACAGGCGTAGATTCCCGTGCGACCCACGGTACTTTATGAGTTACGCTAGGCAGATATTCGCTTAGCTTCTTCTCTAATATTTATTGCAGCGTTCTTGTCACGGTTATGATGACTGCCACACTTAGGGCAATCCCATTCCCGCACAGATAAGTCTTTGGTGTTATTGTTCTGGTAGCCACAGACATGGCATAGCTGACTGCTTGGATACCATTTGTCTATCTTGATAAGTTGCTTACCCTGCCATGCAAGTTTGTATTCCAGCATACTTGTGAACATGCTCCAGCTATTGTCGGATATAGATTTACCAAAGCTGAACTTGCCACCCTTCTTTCGCTTCGCCATGGCCTTTACGCTAATGTCTTCTATGCCAATCGCATCATAGCAGTCTGCAAGATAACGAGCTTTCTTATGCAGGAAGTCGCGGCGTTGATTAGCAATCTTCTCATGGAGTACAGCCACACGCAGTCTTTGTTTATGCCTGTTACGGCTCCCTTTTTGTCTTTTGGAGAGTTTTCTTTGTGCCTTTACCAATTTCTTTTCGGCTTCCCGTAAGAAATTTGGATAATCGGCATTGTCCTCATCGGAAGCAACATACAGCCCGTGCATAGCAAAATCCAATCCAAGAAAGTTCTTAGGTACGATGGGAAGTATTTGGTTTTCATACTCCACCAAAATGCTGATATAGTATTTCCCTGACGGTGTTTTGCTTATGGTTACAGTCTTTATGGTGCTATTCTCCATCAATGGACGATGCAGACACAGCTTTACCCAACCTATTTTAGGCAGCTTGACTTTGTTCCCCTCGATTCTTACAGAGCCATGTTGGTTGTTCGTAGAATATGAAGCATGACCTGTTTTCTTCGACTTGAAGCGTGGCTTGCCAAAATGCTTCCTATTGCTCCAAAAGTTGTTATACGCCTTGTTCAGGTTTATTTGGGCATTGGCGAGAGCAAGGCTGTCAACCTCTTTCAGCCAAGGAAATTCTTTCTTGTACTGTGCAGGTGTATTGTTCAGCCTCTCGCCTGTTTCCTTATAGTAATCAAGACGATCTCCAAGCATCTTGTTATAGATGAATCTGGCACAGCCGAAAGTCTTGGCAAACATAATCTTCTGTTCATTTGTCGGGTAGAGCCTGTATCGGTATGCCTTATTCACTATAATCACCTGCCTTGATTTTCTATGTATTTACGAATTGTCTCAATAGGAGCACCGCCTGTCGTCAGCAAGCAATAGCTTCTTGACCAAAACATTTCTTTCCACAATTTACGCCTAACTTCTGGAAAATCTTTTTTGATTAGCCTAGAACTGGCACTTTTGTAAGCGTTGATGAATTTTGACATCTCTGTATTAGGATGGGCACGAAACATGATATGTACATGGTCTTGATCATGGTTCCATTCTTCCAATGTGATGTTATATGAAGAGCCTATGCGAACAAACATGTCTTTTGCATATTGGCTCATCCGGTCGGAAAACACCTTACGACGGTACTTTACTACCAGAACAAGATGGTAATACAGCAAGAACACTGAATGGTTATTATTGTCTAATTTCATAGTATAATCAGCCCTTTCGCTTCTATGACTGATTATATCATAAAGCTATCTACGGAGCAATTGTCTGGTTCAATTACTTACGTAAATTCGCCAGACCCACCTTCATCCCCCACCTTAGAGGTGGAGGACTTCTGGCGGATTAGGTTAAATTTGCAACCACACCCTATTATGCTGTCTTTATTTCTTTTATTATATCTACATCCTTCGTAGCAACTTTAAGCCTAGCTTTCTCTGCAAATGCTAGAACAAGCTCATTATAGGTATTTATATTTTTTACACTTTTATTAGACATCAGTTTGGCTTGAACAATTTCATTGCCATTGATTTCTAGTAATATAATCGGCTTACCATTGTCATCTGAAACTAAAACTAATTGCAAATTTTCATTTATCATATTTCTATATCTTGATGCACAGTTATGTAAATCCAAAGAAGCTTTCTTTAGCTGACTATATTTCTGCAAAACCTCTATCTTACTGTTTTGAATGTACATATTCATTCTTTCAAGAATTTCTTTAGGAATATCATATTCTATTTCTCTATCTTTTTGTTGAGCTACTGCAATGGCTAAAGTATCATGCAGTTTTGAAAGAGAAGGAATATTATTGTAGAAATTCTTTTTACTAACAGAATCCATATTTTTCCACAATCCAAGAATATCAGCTCCATATTTATTTTTAAATATACTTACAATTTGTTCTGCCGATATTTTGTATATGGAATTAAATATGTTATAAAACTCTAGTATTTCTCTATAATTCCCACCATTATTACGATACTCCAACAACGGATTTATAAAATTGTTCGCAATCAGAACATTAGGAATTTCTTTATACAAGCTTTTTAGCAAATCAAAATTCTCATACTTAATATTCTGTCTGACTAATTTTACATCAGGTAAGCTAAATGTATGAAGAACAGCTTCTATATAATTTTCTCCTTGTTTTATTCTCGCATTTAAAGACATTTCAAAATCCCTTGATACTCCCCATTTTTTTAGCCATTCATTAATAGATTTAGTCCTTTTTCCATATATAGCAATATCCTCACCATCCCAAAATCTTACCCAATGTGCGATTTTAAGCATGCTATCTAAAACTTTATATTTATCACCATTGGCAAGGTAAAGATTACGTTTACTATAACCTCTCTCCCTCATTTTTCTATCTATAACATTTCTTAACTCCCTATAGAATACAGCCATTGTTTTCTTATTTTTATCGCAAAATCTAGGTCGAATAAAACTTAGAGCAGATTCTTCATCCATAGTATCAATATCAGAAATATAACCTATTGATATATAATCACGATGCTTCCCATTGACTTCTTTTTTCCAAAGTACTTCATTATTCTCTGTATCAAACAAAAATATCTCCCTGACATCCACTTCTTTTAGGTCTGTAAATGGATTATCTCCCATAACTACAGCACCATATTTTATAATAACTTCTACCGATTTTTTCTTCTCATACAAACTAACAACTATATTTATTGGTATATGCGAGTTCGCATTATTTACAATTCTACAGCTAATATCTTTATGATAGTGTCCGCAAGTAGGACAATATATACCTCTATTTTTTTCCAAGTTATAAGATACATAAGGAGCAAGAATAATATTATCACACGCCCTGCAGTAAAGACTGTTCATATTAGAAGTATTAAATCTTCTATGTTCTCTATTATTCCTATCATAAGAAGCTATTAATAATGTCGGCGTAGACTCATCAAGTTGGCTTTTCATCCGTCTGGTATAGTAATATCCAGTATAAATGTTTTTAGAATAATATTCTAAAGTTATTAATTTTCTCATTCGTCATCATCCTCTTCTTCTTCAAAAGCATAATCATCATTAGAAAAAAGACTGTCCTCATCAAATTCAGCCTTTTTGCAGTCGGCCATAATTTTTTCTTTTTTTTGAGCTTCTTGTCTCTGTTGCTTTTCAAGCTCGACTTTTTCAGCTTCAAGAGCTTTAATATTTTCCACATGCTTTTCATATAATGATTGTGCTGAAGCTAACGCCCTTTTTTGAGTTTCTATAAAGGCTTTAAGTCCTATAACATTCTCAGCCTTTTCACCATTTTTTAAGGCATACTCCTTATCAAACTCTATAAGCTCCGTCAAATAAGCAAGTGCGTTATTTTGCATCTCCAAAAATTGTTTTATTGCATTTATATTCATCTTTTCTATTACCTCGTATTGAATGAAAGCCACTTAAGTGGCTTTCATTTATTATTCTTAATACTCTTCTGGAAGTAAAACAGTTACTGCTTTACGTTCGTCATACTCATTTTTGGCTTCTGCAATTATCCAAATTTTCGTTTCATCAACAATATAGGAACCCAAAATTCTATCACCATTAACAAGTGCTTCCTCATTGACCTCTTTATCTTCTTCACACAAAACACCCCAATCGTTATGCATAAAGCTTTGCAACTTCTCCAAAACCCCTAATGCGAAAGTTGGATGCTGACTGCACAATTCATTTACGCCATGTGTCATATAACAGCCGTTAATCTTTCCTAAATTTTTCATTGTCTCAAATCCTTTCTCTTGCTCCCAGTCCGTCAACCCTGCGAGCATTTTTTATTTGCTTTTCGCAGCATTTTCCAAGCGAGTGACGGTGAAAGCAAGGGTGCGCAGCACTTGTCTTGCCCTTGCTGGGAACATTAAGTCACTCGCTAAAATGCGATTGCGGAAAAGCAGATAAAAAAATACAGCTGCCCTTAGGCAGCTGCGTTGAGCAACCCAGCCAAAAGCTCCGGCTGGATTGCGGATAAAAGCCAGCTTGTACGATACGCTTCCGAGAACAAGCATGGCTTCCTTCTACATTATGGGAGCAGTAAAACCTGCTACTCAGAACAAAAAGAGGTTGGCACAAATGCCAACCTCTTTCAGTTCTTTCTATTACTCACCTTTTCTGATAATCATATAGCGCATAATATTTTCTTCTAGTTTCAGCTTTCTATCAAGCTCTTTGACTAGCTCCACATCAGCTACAAAAGAGATGAGAGCATAAAAACCATCATTAAATCCTTCAATTTCATAAGCAAGTCTTTTCACGCCCCATAAATCTTTATCCTCGACTTTACCTCTTTCAGCAATAATGCGCTCTACCTTTTCGATTACCTTGCTCACCTCATCATCTCCGATAGGCTTAACAATGAACATAACCTCATAATTTTTCATAACATCAAATCCTTTCGCTTGCTCTCAGTTTGTCACCCTGCGAGCATTTTTTATTTGCTTTTCGCAGCATTTTCTAAGCGAGTGACGGTGAAAGCAAGGGTGCGCAGCACTTGTCTTGCCCTTGCTGGGAACATTAAGTCACTCGCTAAAATGCGATTGCGGAAAAGCAGATAAAAAAATACAGCTGCCCTTAGGCAGCTGCGTTGAGCAACCCAGCCAAAAGCTCCGGCTGGATTGCGGATAAAAGCCAGCTTGTACGATACGCTTCCGAGAACAAGCATGGCTTCCTACATTAAACATTAATTATAATTCGTAGTCTTTTTTCTCATCCAAGGAGTTAGAAAGGAAATGCTTACTACTGAAATGTGCATTTTTCGTAGCTTCTGCATTTTTAATTATATTTCTTATATCCTCTATCATATTTGGCACTGCAACTCCTTTAGGCTTCTGTTGCATTTTTTCATAGGTATCCCTGTCTATCTTAATAACAGAAGCATATAGACTTTTGCTGACATCCCATTTCATCCCTTTTAGCAGGACTATCTGATTCTTGATAGTATTTATGTGTTGGGTAAGCCTATCATAGCGTTGTTGCCTTATGTCCATCTTTATTTTTGCTGCTGCAATCATGCTATCTATGACTTCTTTAGCTTCTGGCTTTTCCAATTCCATCTTGACCATTTCAATGTTATTCAGACACTTATCTTTTCTTTCGATAAGATCGGCCTTCCATTTATTTAATCGTTCTTCTTGTTGTCTATGCTTATAGCGTCCTATAAAATCAAGATTACCTGGCTTTATTGTTTTCCATTGTTCATATTCATCATTATATTCCTTTTCTATTCTGAGTATGTTATTGTATTCTGCCTTTAATTTTTGAGAATAACCTTTGGTATATACACTTATGACATATTGCTTTAATCTATTTTCATTTAAAATATCTTTTTTGAGCTCTTTACGCATAGCAAAGCAACGCTGCTGTTCTTGTCTTAAGAACTGGATCTGATATTCAATAGTTTCTGCAAGCTGTCTGCCAACTACTTTTATATCATTATTGACCACGTAGTCCTTATTTTTATTAACCTCAGCGTACACTGCTTTTTCAATTTCTAATAATTTCTGTGCTTCTTTTTTGAGTTTTTCATATTCTGCCAATGCTTCTTTAGCCTGTCTAGCATAAAACGCTTGACAGGCTTTTTTACCAGCAACTTTAAAATAATCTTCCTTGTTTTTATATTTTTTACTTTCTCTTTTAATTTTTCCTGCCAGTTTAGGACCTAAATGCACTTCTGGCTCTCTATCAAAGGTCTCAGCTTTTATATAATCTTTTTCTTTAACCGCTTTTTCATACTGTTTACGCAAAGAATCAGCAGAAACTTTTATATCCAAATCGTTCTCTTCATATGCTTTATTGATAAGATTTTCTAAATTTTTTCTAACTCTGCAAACATGAGTTCTCCCGCTCATTGAAGTAAAACGGGTATCTTTCCTAGCTCCACCACGACCTGGATTTCTTCCGTTGTAACGTCTAAAAAATATTCTTGCAGGACGATCATACTCATCAACAATTCTTTCAGAAAACATGATATGAGCATGAGGTTGTTTTTTGTTGTCATCAAGTGCTGCAGTCTTTTCATGAATAGCGAAGGTGTAAGGCTTGCTATCTCCTATATTTTCTTTTACAAATTTCTGAACAAGTTTAATATTTTCTTCTTGGCTCAATTCATTTGGTAGTGCAACCTCAAATTCAAAATACGCTACTCCATTTATTCTTTCATAATCATCTGCAGCCTGCCAAAATGTTCTTGCTGTATCTGCCCATTTTGGCATGTTGCCTGATTCTTTATAAACTAAGTCTTCTCTGCCACTACGCTCGTTGGAATATTTACCTTCTCGAAGAATATATTCAGCATGGCTATTAGCATATAAGCATTTTCCTTTTTTGACTGAACAGTGATATGTTGCCATTTTGAATACTCCTCCTTCCAATTTTGTTTACAAAATACACAAGCTTGCTTGTGGCAGGTTACGACTGTAACCGGAATTTAAAAGCTTTGCTTTTAAATCTGCCCCGCAGGGCGCACTAGTTTCTGATTCGGAGAATAGAAACTCATAAGTGCGCCTCACGCAGAACGTGAGGATAAAAAATCCGAAATTACAAAGCTCTCTTTAAAAATAAAAAAACTACTCCCTTGTATAAATTTGTTAGACAGCCAGGCGTCTAACCTACTTCCAAGGTAGTAGTTAATAAAATTACAATGTTATTATAACATTGTGTTGATTAATTTTCAAATTCTTAACATAAATATTGTTTTTCTTCTTTCCTAAAATCAAAAAGGGAGTTTTTGGTTGTTCATTATGATTTGCATAATTAGGATTTTGTATCTCTGTGCTCTCTTTCAAAAATTGAAAACCTAGACAAGAAAATGAAATTCCACTTACTAAAAAATGAAAAGGGAGTTTTTGGTTGTTCATTACGATTTGCATAATCTATATTTTTTTATTCATAGCGCTTGTAGAAAAACAGGTTACTGTTAGATTATTTTGATTCAATGAAAATGCTTTATTTTCAAATTGACTATAACTTTAGTTTTGCATTTATGAGTATTATTTTTTCAATTGAATCTTTGGATTGATAATCATTTACACTTACAATCGTGACATATGTATAAACATATATTCGCAGTATTGGAAAGATATTTTTTTGTTTTGAAGAAAAGACAACAACAACAACAACAGAAAACTATAACTGATGCTCTATACTATATATTTACTATGTACTTATATGTTGTTGTTGTATATACATATATAATTATGTATATTATGTAGAACCTCAAAAAGCTAGGTTTTATCGGGGGTTTCAGCTTTTAAAAGGGAGTTTTTGGTTGCTAAAAGGGAGTTTTTGGTTGTTAAAGGGGGAGAAATTGGTTGTTAAAAGGGAGTTTTTGGTTGTTAAAAAGGAGCTTTTAATATTACTCCTTTTTGACAATAAAAGCTAGTGTTTATCGGGAGTTTGGGGAATTTTTACATAAAAGGGAGTTTTCAAAAGGGAGATATAAAAAAACTCCCTTGACGTATTAAAGAGAATAATTTATAATTTCTGGTATAGAATAATTATTTCCCGTTTTGGGCGGAGGGATTGTATGTCAGAAGCAAAAGAGATTACGATCAGGGAAAATGCAGAGATTAAGTGGAGAAATGAACTTGTAAGTGGCAAATGGCATCTTACGTTAAACGAGATGCGTCTGCTTTTTATTATGGCTAGTCATATCGACAAGAACGCCGATCAGTTCATACGTTGTAAAGCTCCAGCGGCCGAGATTGGTAAGGCGATGGGATTATCGAAAGATAAGCAGTATCAGACAATAAAAGCGACTGCCAGCAGGCTTCTTGAACGCACATTGAAGTTTGAGTGGTATAGTAGTCCTAAGAGTAAACATAAAAGCTGGATGGGAGCTACTTGGTTCAGCTATATTGCTTACGATGATGAAACAAGTATGGTTGAGTGGAAATTCAATGAACTTGTGGAACCAGTTTTGCTGAAGGTAAAAGAGGCATATGTAAAGTTGCAGACAAAGCCTCTTATAGCGTTTAAATGTGTCTATTCAAACCGATTTATGCTGCTGTTCTATCAGTGGGAGCGTTTGAGCGAAAAGATAATAAGTATCTTAGAGCTGAAAGAACATTTTGGCATTACTGATAAATATAAAACCTATAAGGATTTCAACCGTAATGTTATCCAGCCATCACTTGCTGAGATAAACAGCATTACAGATTACCGTGTAACTGCTGAACCGTTAAAAACCGGTAGAACTTATACACATTTTCGTTTTGTCATTAAGCGTGTAAAGACCATAAAAGGTGAAGCTGTTTCTGTAGAATTGAACCAGGAACAATCAGAATTGTATGACAGGTTGCTTAAGGCTGGGCTTGATAAAAAGCTAGCTGATCAGTACGTCCATGAGAAAGATTTAAAGAGCTTGGCAGTCAATATTGATTATGCCGAGCAGCATCGGGACGGCAAGATAAATTTCCCGGGATATCTACGTACCGTTGTTGAAAATAACTATGGCGTTTTAGTAGCCAATGAAAAAGAGCAAATCCAATCTGGTGAATATTATAAACTGACGCCAGCTGAGCGTAATAAACTTGATGAACTGAAGGAACAGGCTAGAAAGATGGTCGAGGAAGAGGAAGAACGACAAAGAATAAAGTCCACTGCTCCTATAGCAGATAAAGATCAAGCAAGAGCTCATGTGCAAAAAATTTTAGATTCTCTAAAAGAGAACAAAAATGACCGCTAAGCGATTTTAAAGGCCGACAGGTATAAATCCTTAGGGTAATATAAAATCGTTGCTCAGAACTCAAATTTGTGGCTCTCAGGGGTATTTGCAATCTTGCATATCTGACGAATAAAAAAATAAGGTACTCTTTAAGCACTCTTTTTTATTTTTTCAAGAAAGAGTGCTTTTTGTTAGAATTTAGTTTTAAGCGATTTTAAAGGGCGATAGGTATAAATCCCTGGGTCAACACATAATCGTTGCTCAGAACTAAAATCTGTGGCTCTCAGGGGCATTTAAGATTAATATAGGTACCATAACTAATGAAATAGTTTATATGGCAGCGTATAGTGAAGATAGTAACAACTATCAACGTAGTTAAAGCTATGAACGTAGTAACGATAGTATTGACTATCAACATAGCTAAAGCTATGAACATAGTAACGATAGTAACAACTATCAGCATAGCTAAAGCTATGAACGTAGTAACGATAGTAACAACTATCAGCATAGCTAAAGCTATGAACGTAGTAACGATAGTAACAACTATCAGCATAGCTAAAGCTATGAACGTAGTAACGATAGTAACAACTATCAGCATAGCTAAAGCTATGAACGTAGTAACGAT
>ENA-ORPF01001878-ORPF01001878.1-human-gut-metagenome-genome-assembly--contig:-NODE-1878-length-15364-cov-2.725129_pt1 | contig 15364 bp, 3 predicted proteins | sample MGYA00242140_ERZ509070 | MGnify/ENA primary metagenome ERZ509070 (study PRJEB26280, sample SAMEA2338713) | human gut metagenome | biome: human gut; feature: human-associated habitat; material: faeces... | reverse complement strand
ACGTTGATGGTGGTTTGATTGGTGGTGCTGCTCTGAAAGTATCTGATTTCAAAGGTATCATTGATGCTTTTAATTAATAGATAATGGAAGATTGATAATTGATAACCGGTGAAGTGCCGGTTGTCGGTTATCAGTCTCTATAATCATATTATCAATCGTCTATTATTATATTATTCATTATGAAGAAGCTTGGTTTACTTTTAATTGCATGCTTTGCTTTCGCCGCTTTTGCTTCGGCGCAGAATAACATTGTGAAGAGTTTGGAACGCAATGTGCCGGGACAAGGTAAGGTAACCATCCATCAGGATGCCCGCATCGAGGCCTTGATAGGTCAGGAATATATCCCCAACGGAACGGAGAACAGAGTGCTTAAAAGTCAGGGTTTCCGTGTACAGGTGTATGCCGGAAACAATACCAGTAGAGCCAAGAACGAAGCTCACGCTGTGGGCTCACGAATCAAAGAATATTTCCCGGAAAGCTATACGAGTCAGGAAATAGAGAAGGTATTGTATCAACTCCTGGATGAGTGGAAGAAAAAACAGAATTTTGCAGAAAACATCGGTGACACTACTCATACACAAAAGACGGAGGAATAGAGCTATTGAGTAAGAGAGGAATACCCAATGGTTTGAAAGTGGATATTAAATCGGCTAATCGTTTTTTTCAGGGACTGAAGGAAGAACCCAAGAAGCCATCGTTGACGGAAATAGAGAATCAGGAACTGGTAAGTAAAATTGTCCCGGCTATGGAAAGATATTATATCTGCAGTGTGGCAAAGTTTGTTGTTCGTCATGTGACGATTAAAGCACAGGGGATTGCTATTTATGAAAAATGGGAATCAGTGTGTAAAGCGTATTTGCAGGAATACCTTAGTGATACTGTATTCGGGATCGACAAAGGGGAACTTTACCAGGCATGTGATCTGGTAAAAATAGGAACCTTACTGTATATGCTAAGTCCGGAGGCGAAAAAAGCTGATGCATTCCAAAGGGTAAAAATAGCGGAATCGTGCAAACAGGACATATGGACGTACATAGAGAAGATAATGCCAAGCGTAACAAAAATGGCATTAGAGCCGGATAATGAGGGAAATGAATACCGTTATGCGGAAAAGGTATTGGCTCATGCACAGAGAAATTATGAAAAAGACAGTACAGCGAAATATACCGTTTTTGGAATCTCTTATATGCTGCTCTGTAAAAAAGAGGAGTTGGAAAAGCGGGATCTGATAAAAGAACTTTATGTACTGTTCTGGAGTTCTCATGAGGAATACTATCCGAGAGGACAAATTGATACTGAGAATGATAGGCTGCTCTATATTATCAAAAAGGTATACGCATTTCAATTCCGGAACGGAAGAAAACTAGAGGACCTAAAAGAGCATTACCGCGATGAAAAGCTGGATGAATTAGTAAATGAGGCACCGGACATCCCGCATAAAGGGCTTTCCGGTGATGCCGTAGCTCAACCGGTCTTCATGGAAATGGTGATGCAGCGTTTTGGACTGGATGAAGACGAGATTGTATTCAGTAAAGCTGATCGCGCAGCTATTGCAGGGTTTATGTCCAAATCAGATATCCATGTGGACAAGGTGTGTGAAGGAAAAATGATGGCCGGTAATATAAGCGAAGAATATGAATATTATTTTTCGCACAGCTCCGATGCGATTTGGAGTGCTTTTTTAGGATATGGCATGGCAAAAGCATTATCTGAGAGAAGAAAGAAGGATATTCTTTCAACACTTAACGGGAATGTTCCGGATATCAAGGTACAAAAAGAGGATAGTTTAAAGGCCAGGTTGAACGAACAGGAACAGGAACTGGCGAAATACAGGTTGGAACTGGAAGAGAAGGACCGGCAAATTCAGAATTTGAAGGTAAAGGAAGAGACCGTAAATGAGAATTATTACCGGCAGTTGAACAAGGCCACGGCATTACAGGTACGACTTGAAAACATAGAGCAGGAAATGGAATCGCTGAGTGCAGAAGCTGGGAAAAAAGAGAAAGAGGAACAGAAGCAAGCGAAAGATGGTTGCATAGATAGTCTGATCCCAGTGGAGCAGTCCGCAGAACCGGATGAGGTGGCAGCAGAAAGGCAGACAGTTGAAAATTCCGTGATAGAGGGAAATATCAGAGCCTTGACCGGAATGTTTGATATCCTGATTGTTGGAGGAAACCGGAACCTTACAAAGAAGCTGGGGGATAAATATCCAAAGCTACATATCTGGGATACGGATCAGGATATGGCAGAGAGCTTTATTGGATCCATGGACTATATTCTTTTCAAGCATGATTCCATGGGTCATAAGACTTATAATAAGACAAAGCAGGTAGCGAAAAGCAAAGGGATCCTGTACGATTACTTATTACCGGTGACTTCGATTCCGTTGGTTGAAAAAGATCTGTATGAAAAAGTCATGGGAGTATTCAGCAGCCTGGCTGAAAAATTCTAAAGTGCAGATGTGGATCAAATTTATAAAATGAGACAAAATTATTAAAATGAGATAAAATTTGTCTCATTTGTGTTGACAAAAATGTAATGATAAGATAAGTTAAAACCAACGAAGGAAATCATATCTAAGATTTCAGAGGAAACATCATATAAGCAAAGCTGCAGATTTTCTTATATGATCCAGAGGATTCGTTTTCTTATATTCAGAGGTACTGTAACTTGTGTACACGGTGTACACAAGTGAGAAAACCGCAAGAATGATGAGAAGTGACAATACAGAGAATGGGAGGAACGATTTATGAAAAGAAAAAGCGTGAGTATTTTACTTGCAGCAGTAATGGCTGCTACATTATTTACCGGGTGTGGTAAAAAGGAAGAGCCGACCCAGGAAGCAGTTGTAGAAGAGGTTACAGAGGAAGAGCCAGAAGAGCCAGAGGAGCAGGAACCGGAATATGAGACTGTAGCATATTCAGTGGTGGTAGCTTCAGAAAATGAGGATGGGACCTATACAGCTTATGACGCTGATAATACTTACATCCTGACATTGGCAGATGAGCTTCCGGAGGATCAGCGGGCAAAGGTAGCAGTTGGAGCAGCAATCAGTGTATCGACGGAGGTAGAAAAAGAAGCTGAAAATGAGGAAGCAGAAGTGACCGATTCAGAAAGTGAGCCGGAAACCGAGAGCGAGGAAGAAACTACACCAGTACCGATTCAGGTAACTGCAGTAGCGGATATCAGTGAAGAGGAAGCAGCAGATCTTACCTATGCAACCTTTGAGAAGATCAATGGCTTTTCTGTAGAGGAAATGACGGACACTCCAATGTATGCAAATCAGACAGTAAATGTGAGAAAAGGGCCGTCTGCAGATTATGAACAGCTTGGTTCACTTTCCTGGGGAGACGAGGTTACGGTTACGGGAATTGCTTCTACTGGATGGTATCAGATCCGGTATAATGATGAGACAGGGTATTGTTCCAATAACTATATTGTAAATGATAAACCGGTAAAGAAGCAGACGCAGACAGCAAGTGCAGGAAGTTCAGCAAGCGCAAGTACAGGAAATTCTGGTAGCAGTGCGGCAGCATCCACAGATATGCAGGGAGCGTTGAATGCAATGATGTCCATGGGATATTCCGAGGAGCAGGCCAGAGCTATGATTGAGAGCCAGTTTGGAGCAGGTTCTTCCGCTGGAGCAACAGCAAGTGCATCTTCCGGAAGCTCTTCTGATTCAGGAGCATCAACAGCAGAGAAAACAACCTCTACATGCCCGGCACTGGCCGATGCGATCAATGCGGGAAGAGCAGAGGAAGGTTTGGATGCGCTTGCGTGGGATGATTCTCTGGCAGCGATTGCTACACAAAGAGCAGAAGCAATTACAAGCGATTTATCCCATAATGGTTCCCAGACATTAGAGATGCTTACAAAATCTCAAAGTAGCGATGTACAGACTTGGTATAATAATTTTTATAATTCAGGTACACATCGAAAAGATATGATGGGAAAAACAAAAACAAAAATCGGAGCTGCATACTGCTATTACAATGGTAGTTATTATGTAATAGTAACATTCGGAAGATAAATCAAGTTATAAATAGTGTGAAAAGAGCAACTGTACAGTGAAGTATAGTTGCTCTTTTAATTTTGGCTCAAAATCAATTTTTAGAGGTAAAAATTCCGTTGCTTGCATTTGTACAAATTTAATGTAATAATGGCGTAGTACAGACCTTATCTTACTCATAAGGGTAAAAATGAAGAAAGGAGAAAGTGTGAGTATGAGGAAGTATGGGAAACGCTGTCTCTGCTTTTTGCTGGCACTGGCAATGGTTTTATCCAATGTATCAGTTGAAACTGTTGCGTATGCGTCGGAATTAGAGACTGTGGATTCTGCAAAAGAATCTGAGAAAGATTCTATTTCTTCCGATGTACCCGAAGAAGAAGCGGAAGCTGATGCTGAGGAATCAGAAAATGAAGATGATGATAAGTCTGATGAATCATCAGCGGACGAAAAGGACGGGGAATCATCTGAAAACACGACAGAAGATGCCGGCGAAGATAAAAATGCTGGTGAGGATGTGGAAGATGAAAAGGAAGAAGAGAGTGTTCCTGACGAAACGGAGCTGACAGAAGTTCCGGAAGAAGAGGCAGAAGAACAGGAAGAACTTTCGGACGCATATGAAAATTATGTGTACGGCGATCCGTCATATAGTGGAAACTATGTGATTGGAACAGATGATGATGGAAACGATATCTATGAAATGTATTCAGAAGATATCGCAGAAATCATATCTATGGCAGAAGAAGGAATGGATCTGGAGCGGTTCTTCAGTGGAACTATTTTTGCAGGTTTTGACCTGGATGATTTGCGACAGATGCAGGAAGATGGTTTGTCTTTTGACTATATTGCAAATATGTACCTGAATGACAGGGAATTACCTGATTGGGTATATGATGCGTTAGCAAAAGCACCTATGACACTGGACGATCAAATTTCGTTATATGCTAATGGTTCGGGACCGTCATCTTTAACATCCATGGGCTGCAGAGATATGACATCATCTGCGATTGGCGTGTTACCATCGCTGGGAAGTAATCTGAGCCATGGTACGGTGAAGCGGTTGCTGGCCAAGGGTGATGACGGAGTTACATACAGTGCATTTTGTGCAAAATATGGCGGATCATATCGTTCGGGCTGGCAATATCATCAGGTAGATTATTCGGATTGTATTGCACCAAACGGAAGTCACTTATCAGCAAATCAGTATAAGTTGATTCAGTCTTTTGTAAATACTTATCTGAAGACAACAAAACAGAGCAATGCTGACTATGCAGCTATTCAGACTGTAATATGGTATGTGATCAATCACGACGCATCTTCTTTCTGGGCGCAGCAGGCATGGGGAGAAGGTGGCTTGAGCCAGGTTGCACCGATTATGTGGCCTGCAGATCCGAGTTACATTTTAGGAGCAGTGATCTCCTGTGCTTATGCATGGGACCGAGTATCAGAAGGTGGATGGACGCTAGATAATTATGGAAATGTAGATTATTATCCAGGCCAGCACGCAGAAATTCAGTTTTGGGCAGCATCCAATGACAATGCACAGTGGATTCTCACCTGGGATATTGGTGAAGGTGATACTACATTTGATAAAGTAGAAATTCCAATGATGGATAATTTCTACTTAGAGAAAAAGGCAACTACAAAATACAATGTAGATATTACCAAAGAGAGTGTCATAACCAATGAACTTCTGGAGGGAATCGATTTTCGCGTGGATGAGAGCGAAGCAAGTGGCTTTGATCTCACATATGATATTTACACCGGAACACTAGCGGAATATGGAAATGATTATCCGAATGCAACTACAAGCACTTTTGGACAATCAACAACGGTAAGCGATCCGGTTCCGTATATGGATGCGGATGTGGAACCCTCTGGCGGTCAGCATACGACGGTAATTACAACCGATCAAAATGGACATGCATCAACTACATTTATTCACAAACATACGTTTAGGGAGTTCTATTCCACTTGTTATGATGGATTTCAGACTGAAATTGATTATGAAATGTATCAGGCTCTTTGGGAAGATGCACTTTCTAGGATAGAAGAATTGGCTGATGGAGAGCCGATTACTGTAGCATATATGGGAGCAACTGTGGAAATGACCGCTGATGAAATCAAAGCTATTTATGATGCACAGCAGGTTGTATACACCCAGACACAGGAAGAGGCACAGAGTACCATTGATTATGAGTATGATAATTATGTGGCTCGTACCTACACCTATACAGTTACGGAGTTGGACAAGTATGGAAGACCGGCAGCTATGGATTCCAATGGAAAAACTCTGGATGCGATCAATCTTCCGAAAGAAGGATATCGTAAAGATGTCAAGGATGTGACTACCATTGAACCCTACACAGAAGTAGTAAAAAATGGTGGCACTATGATAGCAGGCGGTAAAAATGATGTAGATCCGAATACTAATGAGAGAAACATCACGAATGAGCCGTGGTATAATCAGATTTTTATTAACAAAACTGATTTGGAAACAAACAGTCAGATTTTGTACGATACAGAATTTGAGATCTATGAATACTATCAATGGAAAGCAACAGCCAAAGCCCAGGAGCAGAGTATTTATCCGGCAATGATTCTGAATCAGATGATTACGGAAAATGGTTCTACGCTGAAGCTGGAGCATATCGCAGGAGCAAAGCTGACAATCACAGATGAGGATGGTACACATGAGTATCTTTCCCAGGATCTTGATACAGATAAGCTGAAAGCTGCAGTAGATAATCCGAGTGATTATGTAATTGGCTTTACACCGACTTCTGCAGGAACCTATAAAGTACATCTTTATCTGACACTGAATTCAGCAGCGGATCTGGGTAGCACATCCCAGGTAACATATAATGAGACAGAGCTGCATGAGCTTGGAAACTGCACCTGTGCTGGAGAATGCACAGACGATTGCCCGGTATGCCAGAAGAGTAAAGACTTCTGCAAATTAACTACCGGAAAAGAGTATACGGCAAAAGCGCTGTATGCACAGACAGAGCATCGGATCAATCTGACCGGTTCCAGTGTAGATAACAGTGCAAGTGCAGTAACGTATACAACGGAAGATGGCGGTAAGATTGTATTGTCCATATCCGGTGAAAATATGGTTTATACCTATACGGATGCATCCGGAGCAGAGAAGACCTTTGTAAAAGGTGATCCGAACTATGCAAGTGTGTACTCCAGCAATACAGAGCTGTATTTCTCCTACTATGAGGTAGAAGATACGGGAATTGTTCTGTTTACCGAGGACGGCACCTCATATAAGGGACTGGATGATAGCCGGTATTATGTGAGCGCTACCGATAATGGTGATGGAACCATGACTCTGTACTACTATATCGGAAAAATCCTTGCAGATGGCACCTATGAGTATGTGACAGATTTCTCCGTATCTGCAAATCAGATTACGTTTGCAGAAAGAGATACCAATGTTGGCACTGACATCAATGATTATACAACTTGGGGCCAGGATAATTATGAGATCGTAAGGGTAACACCGGAGATCGCTAAGAAAATGGGGTGGTCTGATACCACAATCGGTATGTATACCGTACATCGTCTGGGAGCAACCGATCAGTATGCCGGAACAACCTTTACGGATACGGATGATAAAGCGACCGGAGAGAAGTTTGGTTATTATGAGTATGGCACGATTTATTACACACAGGCCAACTTAGGACATTATTGTATCGTGGAAAAGACAGCACCTGCAGATGGTGAAAAAACGGGATACCTTGGAAACTACGAGGATCGTGATTACACAAAACTGACAGATGAGTCATCCAAGAAAAATAATGATGGAGCGCCGTATGACACTCCGGATCAGAAGAGTACCGTAAAAATGGTACATTATCTGCATATGTGTGAGGATACAAACCAGTATGCCACTTATATGCTGACAGATGGATACAAAGATTATGACAGCGTGTATTATACCAATTATGTAGAATATCTGGATGATCCCGGACATACAGCAACGGAAGATGGATATGATGCTCATTATTATGATCAGTCAAGTCTTCTTCCGAGTATAGGATTAGAGCGATTTACCTTGAATGATCCGAAGCAAGATACATTGAATCAGGATTGGGATCGCCTTATGAATCAGTACCTGCAGGAAAAGAGCGGTATTTTGGTAAATCGTGATTCTGAGAAGACAGATACCTATTTTGCACTGCGGGAAGCACTAAATCTAATCACGAATTTTGTTGGAACGACAATCAACGTAGACAGCTATAATGACAACGATTCGGCAGAATCAGAGATTACCTATAACGGTACTTATACAGATACACAGATTAACTATCACAGTTATGCAGGTGATAATGCGGAATTCCTGAATAACAGAGCCGGATTCAACAGCACAGAATATTTGCAGGTTGGAAATGTGATATATGATGATGCAGCTCAAGAGAAGCAGGCCAGGTTCACCAATACAGAGGCAGATGTTAATAAAGAACAGGGATATGCATTTATTGACGAACGTACATACGGATTTATTCGCTTTACAAAATATGATGCAGACGCTGAAAGATATGTAAGCGGTACTCTGGATGATCAGTATGAGGCGGGAACGGATCACGGTGATGCAGATCTGGATGGAGCAATCTATTCTCTCTATGTGGCAGAGAACAATACGTTCGATGTGGACTATTACGAGGGAACTCTGGATGGGAAACTTATCTGGGCGCAGCCGCTGAAAACGGGTGGATACCGGGTGATCTTTGATGCAGATGATGATGCATCAAACGGTTTCACAGATGAGGGAACCAATACTTATACGGATTACCCACATGCTTATCTGAGTGAGAATAAACTGTACCTGGATTATACGGATGCCGCAACAGCAAGTGTGGAAGTAAGTAAAAATACGAGACAGTACAGTGGAATTCAGCATCCGGACGGAATGTACGGTGGCGAAAAGCATAACGGATGGTATGCGGTTCTGGAGGAACAGCAGGTATTCGTGGATGCGGATGAAGACGGATATGGGGACACCTGGACAGTACAGGATGTAACCTTGCAGGCAGGAGCTAAGGTAGCAAGTGCTACGATTAAAGATGGAGAATTCCAGATTGATGGCCTTTATCTTGGCAATTACTATCTGGCAGAAGAGATCCGTGATTCTATCGTAGTATTCTCCACCGATAATGACGATGACGAGGCATCAGAGATTAAGTGGCTTTCTTTTGCCCCTGGATATCTGGCAGCAACGGATTCTGATGGAAACCCAATCAAATATCATTATACTTTCCCGTATGAGGGAGAAATGGTAGAGGGCGTACAGTATGATCCGGAGCAGGTATATGTGCAGAAGGAAACAAGCGGAGTATCTGAGCAGCAGGTCGTAAAAGGTGCAGGTTTCCAGATTGACAAGGAGACTACAGCTGATGAGAGCGCATCCTCCGGAAATACACAGTATAAGAAACTGGAGGGAGCAGGATTTACCGTATATCTGATTTCAGAGCTGAGTAAAATTGTAGATGGAACGATCCAGCCGGCATTCAATATTGACGAAGGTAATATGCTGGTGAAGAACAATGATCTGGTTGCGCTGTTTGATGAGACGGATAATCTGATGGGGTATAAATTCACTGAGGATTATATCTTGGCCCATCATCCATTTGAAGAGAAATATGGTGGAACTGACTATGATCTGGATCAGGTAAACCAGTTGGTTTATGTGGCTGGAAGAGGATATTACTATGTAGTGGATATTTTGGCTGCATATAAAGATCCGTACTATTCCAATGAGATCTTAAAATGGGATTTCACAAATGAGACAAATGCCATTGCCCGTATGTATGAGAAGAATGCGGCAAAGGTGGAAGAAATCAATAAGGGATATGATTACACCACAAACCATCTCAATTCTGGAAGCCCATGTGAATGGTATGGATTAAATGGTATCAGTGATGGTTGGGTGGCAACTGGAGTGAAAAATGAGTACCGCCTGTCAGAACTGTTCTCAAACCACTATGGACATATTAAATCCCCGGAACTTCCGTGGGGAGCTTATCTTATTGTAGAGACAACAACTCCGCAGGATGTATTCACAGTAGATCCATTTGTTGTTACAGTAACGGATTCTTCTGCAACGGAAAACAGAACTAAATATGTTACAGAGACGGATACTACGATTGTTACCTCACTTGTGATGGTAAAACGGGATGCTCAAAGTGGACAGGATGTTATTCAGAAGGGTGTAAGCTATCGAATCTGGAACTATCAGAAGAATAATTATTTGAAAGAATATCTGCTTGGAGCGAATGGAAATTTATCTACAATACAGAGAGATATTTTTACCACAGATGAGGAAGGACGTATTGACGCGGTTGCTTCACTGGAGAAAGGCTATTATCGTCTGGAAGAGTTGAGCGGACCGGAAGGATTCTACAATACTTATTGGGATCAGGGTAATCCTACAGATGGTGAGCAGCTTGGCGGCGTCGGCACAGATGCAGAGCGGCTGACAAAAGACAATATGTTCACACCGTATTACGGTACGGTTGATTTTGAGGTAACTACCGAAAGAAGATACAAGGCTTCCGGTATCACCAGTAATGGTAACTTGGATTATATCTATATCGGAGAGACCTATTACAACAAAGAGACTTTGGGAAAACTGAATATCCTGAAAACAGGAGAAGTTTTAGTTGGCTATAGTAACACGGACGACATTGAGTATGCAGATGAGTATACAGATGCGGCCGATGCAGCATATAACAACCTGAAGGCCAGTGCAAAGGATCGCGCGGTATTTAATCAGATGAAGGATCACTATGATCTGGGTACAGATGAGGTAGAATACCGGACCGTGGAAGAACAGCTGAAAGTAGATAATATACAGAAAGTGGATTATCTTGCAGTAGATGGAAACGGTGTTCGACTGGCAGCAGTATACAAGACTGCAGATGGAGATATGCTGACCATGAATGGAGGAAAGGTCTATAACACCGGCGTATATCAGACTGTCGATGGTAAGAAGACCTATTATCCGGGAGTGGAAGAAATTGTAACAGTTCCGAACCAGTATATTTATACCGACGCTGCAGGCAATCAGAAGATTATTACAGCAGATGACAGTACCGGCTCCGTCGTATATAAGGATGAAACCGGAGCAGTTGTCACGGATGCAGCAGTGATTGCCGCATTAAAGGCATATGCAAAGATTGTAACGCTGGATGGAACAGAAATTGTAGGTACAGCGGACAGCTTTACGCAGATTACAGACAGCTCTAAGATTCTGATGATCGTATATGACCTGTCTACCGACATTTACGAAAATGCATGGCTGCGTGATGTAACAGATACCTATATTTATACCGTATCCGGAACCAATATCATGAATACCTCATATGTGGTAACAGAAGAAAATGGAGTGTTGACCACAAATGACTATGGCGTATTGAAGGATAATGGAAATGGCACATATACCTTGACCTATACGGAAGCTATTTATGATCCGGATATCAATTACAACTATAAATTAAGCCTTGCGGATGGAACTATCCTGAAAGTGAAGCTCGTAACGTATGGCTTATATATCACAGATGACGGAAAAGTAGTAAAACTTCTTCCGGCAGGCGGTTACAGTGTAACTGATACAGACGGAACGGAAAAAGATTATCCGGATGCTGCAGTTTCCTTGGATGAGGAAAGCACAGGGGAAACCTATGATTTTGTTTACGAGGAAAGACCGCTGGCAAATGCCAAATATCAGATAACGGCAGCAGAGGATATCTACACACAGGATGGCAACGGTGGAACCTGGTTCAAAAAGGGAGATATTGTTGCAACCGTAGAAACAGGTGAAGATGGCGAGATCGTGTCTTATGTGCCAAATTACAAAACAGCAGAAAAGGCAGGATCAGGTTCTTACGACTATACATATTATTACGGAAATACAGATGGAACCAAGACATCTCTTACCGGTAAAAAGTATTATGATGCAGATGAATATGCGACAACCGGATCTATTAAGAACTACTGGGTAGATGGAGAAGGAGGAATGAGCCAGAAAGACAAAGATTTATATGGAGTCCCGGCTTATACAGACAAGAATATCTATCCGAATACTTTTTACAGAGAGCGTACACTTAATATCATGCGAAGACTGCGCCGTAGTACAAACTCTCAAAATCTGATTGCTACAGACTATGTGACGAGACTGGAAAATGAGGGAAATATTACTACAGACAGCGCCGGAGTGCTTACCAAAACAGACACAGGCTATCGTTTAACCTATGAATCAACAGATGAATATCCGGGTGCTACGCTGAAAGAAAACGGGGATTATTATCTCCTGACACTGCAGGACGGAAATACGATTGAAGTAAAAGAAAGTCAGACATTGTATCGGATCACGGAGAGCAATGTAGCACCGTGGGCGGAAGGAGATATTGTCGAGAAAACTGCAAAGGGCTATCAGATTACCCATACAGATACTGCAGAGGCAGGAGTAGATAAGGGAGCTGGTGTAGACGGAGCAGCAGACCTGGGATATACCCATGTGGCAGTATATGATAACGCATCTATTCGGGACAATGGAAATGGATCATGGACATTGATTGACAAAACCGGTACAGAAATTGTAACCATGCAGGATCATGTCCTTGTAACAGAGATGGGTGGATATGTTTATAAAACTGCAAATGGATATCAGGTAACGGATGTCCGTAGCGAGGATATGACAGCGAGCAGCTATATACAGCCTGTGAAACTGGTACCGCGTTGTGCAGATCTGGTAATTAAGTCAGAAACATATCATCTGATCTGGGATAAGCTGAAGCAGAAATTCCGTACCGCTGCCGGAACGGAAATTACGCTTGCTGATGATTATAGTACGTTGACGGTAAAAACTGGAGATACAGAGACTACATACCAGGCATTCGACTTATTCATCGAATATGATCTCAATTATGCTTCACAGGAAAGCATTGTAAAGGTTGAGAAGGACGGAACACTTGGTACCGTATCTGTATATCTGCCGCTCGGAAAATACAACGTACAAGAGATTGCTACACCGTATGGATTTTTAATCAATAATCAGGTTCAGACGGTAGATTTCAAGTATGCAGATCAGATCAAAGAGGTAGTATTTAATACAAACGAGGAAAGTTCGAAATGGACAGATGACACGATGAAGATATGGGCCAGCAAAGGACTGAATTGGTTCCTGGGAGGAGTCAATACGGTTGCAGAGAAGCTGTATGATATCTCCGGCGTAAACTTCTGGACATGGGGAACCTACGGTGATGCAGAAAAACCGTATTACCAGGATAAGAATGGTTTCCTCTCCTCCTACGATTTGAGAGTAAAAGCATGGAGTCAGGAGGATGTACCTGAAACACCAAAAGATGATAAAGTAACGATCAGTAAAAAAGATCTGGTCACTGGTAAGGAACTTCCTGGGGCAAAACTGGAGATTACGGATGCCAAGGGAGATGTGGTCGAAAGCTGGACATCTACGGATACGCCACATGAAGTAACACTTCCGGATGGAATTTATACCTTAACGGAAACTACAGCTCCAAACGGATACGAGAGAACAGAAAGTATTAACTTTGTTGTAGAAAACGGATCCGTGAAGAGTGGTACGGTGACAATGTTTGATGCACCGGAAACAGAAGACGGCATTTATATCAGTAAAAAGGATATCACCAATAAGGAGGAGTTACCTGGAGCAGAGCTGGAAATCAGAACTGCAGACGGTAATGAGGTGGAAAGCTGGACATCTACGGATGCACCGCATAAGACGACCCTCCCGGATGGAGATTATAAGCTGATCGAAAAGACGGCTCCGGATGGTTATGAGAAAGCGGAAGAGATCTCATTTACCGTGAAGGATGGAAAAGTCGATGGTGGCTATGTGCTGATGTATGATTCTGATGGTAAGATACCGGATACACCAGGAGGAGACAGACGGCCTGAATCAGAAGAAAATCAGTGGAAACTCGGAGTTGGTATTTATAAGGCTGATAAAGATACAGCTGCTTCCCTGGGTGGAGCAAAATTTGGCTTATATACCAAGAATGACATTTACAATGTAGATGGCAAGCTGCTTATTCAGGCAGGAACAAAACTGGCCGTTGCTACGACGGATGAATCCGGACATGCGAATTTTGCAGTTGACATTGCCTTAATGAGCAAATATCTGGATCCGGCAGCAAAAGATTCCGATCTGATTTATCAGAAAACGGTATCTTACGAATATGATTCGCTGACCGCCGGACCAAAAGAAGGAACTTTCTGGCTGGCAGCCCCATCTTGTGACACCATTCTCGTTACGAAAGACGGAGATGCTTACAAGACTGCAGATGGCAGAACACTTACGATTGACACAACCAAGAAGACAGTAAGTTATCTGGTTGAAGAGAGTATTGATGGAAATACATCTATTAACACAGGAGATTACTATATTCAGGAGATTACGCCTCCGGATGGCTACTTAATTGATGACACAATTTATCCGGTAGAGTTTAAATATGACGGCGAATATAACATGTATATTCCTGTGTACGCAAAACACGCAAATGAGCAGACAGAGGTTGGAATTACAAAGTATGATCTGACTGGTTCAGAGGAGATTCCGGGTGCGGAGATTGCTTGCTACAAAGTCAAAGATGTGAATGATGTCGATGAAAACGGATTGATCAGTCATGAAGATGACAATTTGATTGAAATTGACAGATGGACTTCCACAGATGCGGAACATACTGTTAAGGGCTTACTTCTTTCTAATGGAGAGTGGCCGAGGCTCAACAATCAGGAAGTACGGGAAAACATCTATGTATTCCGGGAACTGGTACCTGCAGATGGCTATGTATCAGCAAAGGACATCGAATTTAAGCTGTATCAGCTGAAAGATACGGATGGTCACTGGATGGATGCAGATGGCAATTTGTATGGATACGAAGTAATTGTGAACCATGTAACTGCAGATCAGGATTATGAATCTGGTTTGATCCTTGCTCCAAATGAAAATGCGGACGATTGGATTCTGACCGGCCAGACAGAGAATTCCTGGGATTATACAGAAGTTCTGGATGGAGAGGTCATCGCAAAATGGCTTCTGGTAAACAAAAACCTGATCCTTTTCGTAAATAAAGATGCAACAAAAGAGACCTTGGCGAAGGTCCTTAGAGAATCTGATTTTGCGGATAAAGAATTTGAAAAGGTATACTTTGAATTTGCTGGCAATAGAATCGAGGATATTGATTTCTATAAAGATTTACAGGTAACAACAAGGCCGGCTGATTCTAAGATCACCTATACGCAGACATGGGGAACGCTCGATGATCTGCATCTGGTAATGTATGATGATACAACGAAGGTAAAATT
>ENA-ORPF01001868-ORPF01001868.1-human-gut-metagenome-genome-assembly--contig:-NODE-1868-length-15425-cov-10.862915_pt1 | contig 15425 bp, 20 predicted proteins | sample MGYA00242140_ERZ509070 | MGnify/ENA primary metagenome ERZ509070 (study PRJEB26280, sample SAMEA2338713) | human gut metagenome | biome: human gut; feature: human-associated habitat; material: faeces... | reverse complement strand
TGGCGGGCTCGGCCTGCTTGGGTGTGTGGGCGGGCTGTTTGCGCAGGTCAATAATGCTGTTGGCGGTGTTCTGCTGCGTTTGGCCGCGGGCGGTGCCATCCGCCTGATGGGTGATACGGGTACTCATTCTGCATCCCTTCTTTCTACCCATCATGATTCCCGCCGCTATGGTCCCTTATGCGGGAAGGCAAAAATTGCCCTGTCCAACTTCGGCAAAATATGCTATACTGATAGTCCAATTCAAACCAAAGGAGCTGCCCCCATGGATGTCAAAATCAATCAGGTCATTTTACATATTCTGGATGCCGGCGCATCGGAACCGGTGCTTTCGGACCGGCCGATGGAGCTGGATGCTGACCTTTATGAATATTTTTCCGTCTGCATTGAAAAGGCATTTGCCAGTGATGACAGCAAAAACTGCCGCTTTCTGCCGGATTCCCCCTTTTTGCAGGAGATGCAGCACAACGATGACTTTATTGACCTTTCGCGCCGTATTGCAGGTGTGATTTTTGAACAGCTGCTGCAATATCAGGGCATCCCCTCCGGTGACCTGGCCGTGGTGGACTGCGCTGCGGACGGTGTGCCGTTTTATGCGGTGCTTAAACTGAACTACCGCCCCGGCTTTACCCATGTAACCAACGTGATGGGCAACGGCCAGTGCAGCACCATTGCGCCGCAGCGCACCCTGCTGCCTGGCAACAGCAAGGCGGACGAAGCCGCGCTGATCGACCGCGCCAACCTGACCATTCGCCTGATTGAAAAAAAGGTGGCGCTGGACGATAAAAAAGACTTTTACCTTTCCACAAAAGTGTTTGCCTGCACCCAGGCCATGCCGGAAAAGGCCAAGCTGAAAGCCGTATGCGAAACCGCTGTGGCCGCCGTGCAGCAGGCCTACCCGGAGCCGGAACAGCTGGACGATGTGCCGCCCTTTGACGGCGGCACCGAAACCGCCGTGGAGCTGCTGGTACGCAACCAGGCGGTGGATAACACCATCTCGGTGGAGGATGTGCGCACCCGCATGGAGGAGCAGTATCCCCTTGCCGTGCCCGCTTTTGAGCAGGCGTTGGCGGATTCCGGCGTGGAGCGCAACGACCGGGTCACGGTCAGCCCGTCCCGCATCAAAAAGCTGGAAAGCCGCAGCTTTAAGACCGAATCCGGTATTGAGATCAAGATCCCCGCGGAACTGTGCAACAGCGACGATGCAGTGGAGTTCATCCACAGCGCAACGGGCGGGCTTTCGCTGCTGATCAAGGACGTTTTGGTGTAAAACTGGCAAATATATTGCCTTTTGGGGGCCGCCCGGTATAGGGCGGCTCTTTTGGTATAGGATAGTAAAAAACGATTTATTTTAATGGAATTTTCCACAAGGACAGTTCAATTTTGCAAATGGACTGCCCACGGCCAACTGCTTATAATGATGGGAACGAAGAGAAAGCTTTATAAGGCAATACCGCACAATTCCCGCCTTACGGCTTAAGTACCGCTCCGGCGGCTGCGGCACGGCATCTGTGTTGCCAAAATGCTCGATAATGTCGGGTTGCGGTACCCGCATCGTGCTTCGGGGGCAAAAGCCCCTCGCACTCTGCGACCGCTGCCCCTGCTTCGGTTCGCTGTTTCCGCCACTGGCGGCGCTCACCTTTGCAGCATCCAGTATTATCTGCGCTTTTGGCTTAGCATCTGCCGCACCTCGCTCACCGTATCGGCATTTAGAATTATGCGGTATTGCCATAAAGACATTTGGAAAAGTGAAAGGAACGTGGTTTGCGGCATGGCCAGCCATACAGGCAAAATTGATATGATCCGCGGCTCCATCATCAAATCGGCGGCACTGTTTGCCCTGCCGATCTGTGTGGGCAATATCTTGCAGCAGCTTTACGGCACGGTGGATACCCTTGTGGTGGGCAATTTCTGTGATTCCGCCGCGCTGGCGGCGGTGGGCACCGCCACACAGCCAATGGAAATTCTGCTGTGCGTGTTTTTGGGCATCGGCAACGGGGCGTCCATCCTTGTTTCTCAGGAAATGGGCCGCCGCAATGCGGATGGGCTGCGCATGCTGGTGCGCACAGCGGTGTGGTTTTTGTATCTGTGCGCCATCCCGGTCACGATACTGGCAATGTTTGTCGGCCCGGCGCTGCTGCGGCTGATGCAGGTCCCGGCAGATGCCTTTGATTATGCGGTGCTCTACCTGCGGATCACGGCGCTGGGCACCCTAGGCAACCTTGGCTATAACATGAACGCCGGTATTCTGCGCGGGCTGGGGGACAGCCGGTCCACCTTGCTGTTGCTGCTGATCTCCTGCCTGACCAATATTGTGCTGGATGTTGCCTTTGTGGCGGTGCTGGGCATGGGCGTGGCCGGTGCGGCGCTGGCAACCACCATTGCGCTGTATCTTTCCTGGCTGACCAGCATCCTGTACGCCCGCCGCAATTACGAGGGTTTGCAATTTCCTCTGCTGCCCCATGGCTATGATAAGGCGCAGCTGGCGGCTATCCTGAAAGTGGGTGTGCCGCTGGGGCTGAATAACTCGCTGTACTCGGTGGGGCATGTGGCGGTGCAGGCTGTGTATAATATGCAGGGCTCGGTGTTTGTGGCCGGGTGCTCCATTGCAGGCCGCGTGACCGGCATTGCCGGTATTGCCATCACCTCGTTTTCTTCTGCCGCGGTGGTGTTTGCCGGGCAGAACCTGGGCGCGGGCAACTACCGCCGTTTGCAGCGGGGCGTGGTGCAGATCACCTGCGCTGCCGGTGTAGCTACATTACTGATTGGCCTGGTGGCTACTGTGTTCTGCCGCCCGCTGCTGGGGCTGTTCAGCAGCGACCCGGCGGTTCTGGATGCCGCAGTGCGCTATACCTGGTGGGTGCTGCCCTTTATCTGGACTTATGCGGTGTTCAACTGTATGATGAGCTTTGTCAACGGTACCGGCGCGGTCAAATATACCACGGTGGTCAACCTGCTTATCCTGTGGGCTGTGCGCATCCCGGCGGCGTATATCCTGCATGCGCTGGGGTACGGCACTTCCTCCATGGCCTGCGTTTCCCTCAGCTATGCCGTGGGCCTGGTGGCCATGCTCGGTTATTTTTTGACCCCGGAATGGGGCAAACTGCGCCGCAAAGCAAAGGAACTGGGGGACGCGGTGACGGCGGAAACAGAACCGACACTAATATAAAATCAATAAAAGTCTGCGGAGAACTCCCAAAATGACAGAACGAATCATCGGCAACCAAATCCGGCTGATTCCCTATTATCGGAATGATGCGGTGTCCCTGCCGTGGTATCGGGACAGGGACGTCTGGGTTCAAGAAAATAGATACGGAATGGTATGAATATCGGCTTTGAAAAGATTGTGGGGAATGGGCGGAGAAGAAGATAAAGCGGGAAGTAAATATGTCAACAGGAATCATGATTATTGGTCCGTCCGGAAGTGGAAAGACAACACTGGGAAAAGTGGTTGCTGAAAAATTGGGATATGCCATAACATAATGAGATATACGACAAGGCCCCGTTTGCGTAAACAGCAACTATCCAAAAAATAACCCGCCAGCGGGCAGCAGAACAAATACGCTGCCGCCCGCTGGCGGGTTTGTGTGTTTTATAACGCTTTACTTCAAATCAATACCGGTACACAATGCCCTGCTTGACGGCGTTGGATGCCTGCTGCCCGGCCAGGCGGCTGGCAAGGGCCAGCGCAAAGGGGATGGCCGCACCCAGCGCTTCGCCGGTAATGATGTTGCCGTCCAGCGTGATGGGCAGGCCGGTGTACTCGGCCCCGGCGGCGGTCAGTTTATCTTCCATGCCGGGGTAAACCGTTGCCTTTTTGCCCTGCAAAATGCCGAACGCCGCCAACACAGACGGTGCGGCGCAGATTGCGGCCACGACCTTGCCTGCGGCGGCAAACTCGGTGCAGACCTTGCGCACCGTGGCATCGGCTTTCAGGTTGTCCACACCCGGAATGCCGCCGGGCAGGATGGCGGCATCAAAAGCGGAATAATCCAGCTCTTCGGCCAGAGCATCCGCCACAACGCTGATGCTGCGGGCAGATTTGACGATCTTTTCGCCGCCCACGGCAGCAATCGTTACTTCCACACCGGAACGGCGCAGCAGATCCACGCACAAAAGGCCCTCGCACTCTTCCAGGCCGGGCGCAAAAAAGATAACAGCTTTGCTCATACAAAACACTCCTTTACAAAATAATACAATTTGAATAATATAAAACAAATATACAAATATGACTAAAGCTCTTCTGAATAATATAATCTGGAAAATACAAATAAAATATACGAATTAAAATGGGTGGAACCGCGCGACCAGCAGGCCAATGAACGGCAGGGGTGCGGCCCGGCGGCGCAGCGCCGTGATAAGCCCCACCAGCGAAAGCACATCTACCAGCAGCGTCAGGCTCAACGCAACCTGCTCCAGCACCGGAACAAACCCAAGCGCGGCACAGATGGTTGCCAGCATCAACACCATCAGCCCTTGGTTCAGGTGGAACCGTACAAATTCATCCTGCCGCCATTTGGTGCAGGCGGGAATCAAAATCAAAATGCTCAGGTAGCACAAAGCACCCATCCAGCGGGCCGTGCTGCTGACGGCGGGTTCTTCCGGCCGGGTGTGTTCCGCTTTGGCCGGTTCAGCAGGGGCAGCCGCGGGGGCGCTGCGCTTTTTCTTTTTACTCATACTTGCCGCCAAACAAAAAGTCCATGCATGCAGGCACCTGCTTGGCCCAGCAGGCTTCGCAGTGGGTGCCGTCCGGCTGCATATAGGGGTCAACGGCGGCACCTTTGCCCAGCAGCGCGCGGCATACTTCCAGCGCATTGGCGGTGTATTCGCCCAAAGCACCGGGCTTATCGCTCTCTTTTTCGCCCCAGCTCAGATAAACACGGGTGCCGGGGTGGATCGTGGCGTTGGCAATCTCCTGCCGCAGCTCCGGCATGCACAGCCGCACCGAGGGCGACAGGCACGCTGCTTTGGAAAACACTTTGTTGTAAGCGGTGATGGCGTACAGGCTCATCAGGCCGCCCATGCTGCTGCCGCCAATGGCCGTGTTGGCGCGGCCAGGCAGGGTGGGGTAGCGCTTGTCCATCATTGGCTTGAACTCTTTGGTCAGCCACTCCATGTATTCATGCCCAGTGCCTGCAATGCCGCCGAACCAGTCCGACTGGTAGGGACAGTATTCTTCCAGCCGCTTGTTGCCCTCGTGGTTGCACTCCGGTGCGGCAATGATCCAGTTGGGGTGGGCGTCACAGTATTCTTTCAGCCCCCAGCAGGTGCCATATGTGGCGGTGGAGTCAAAAAACAGGTTGTGGCCGTCAAACATATAGAGTACGGGATATTTTTTGCCGGAAGTCTGCCAGTCATCCGGCAGGTAAACAAAAGTCCGGCGGGTCAGCCCGTACGGGGTAATGCTGACATCAAACGTTTCAACCATACAAAATCCCCCAATTCCAGCAGGGCAAACGCCCGGCCAAAAGATTGGTATTATTGTACCGCAAAAACCGATCTTTGACAACCGCCCGCAATCTGCCAGCTCTTGGTGGAAAACTATTGTCATGATTTGTGTCTTGACACATAACAACTTCGGCGGTACAATGCTGAAAGATATCTGAGAGGAGCAAGAGTATGGGAAAGCTTAAGGAATTTTTGAAGCGCAAGGACGTTGTGTTCTCGGCGCATCGCTACGGCATCGATGCTATGGGCGCTATGGCTCAGGGCCTGTTTGCCAGTTTGCTGATCGGCACCATCATTAAAACGCTGGGCGAGCAGATCGGCCTGCAGTTTTTGGTGGATGCCGGTACTTTCGCCCAGAGCGTGGCCGGGCCTGCCATGGCGGCTTCCATCGGTTACGCCCTGCACACCCCGCCGCTGGTGCTGTTCAGCCTGATCGCTGTGGGCAGTGCTGCCAACAGCCTGGGCGGTGCAGGCGGCCCCCTGGCCGTATACTTTATCGCCATTGTTTCGGCAGAGTGCGGCAAGCTTGTCAGCAAAGAGACCAAAGTCGATATCATCGTTACCCCGGCGGTCACCATTCTGGTGGGCACGGGTCTGAGTGTGCTGTTTGCCCCTGCCATCGGCGCGGCGGCTTCTGCGGTGGGCAGCGTGATCATGTGGGCCACTGAGCTGCAGCCCCTGCTGATGGGCATTCTGGTTTCGGTGCTGGTTGGCATTGCGCTGACTTTGCCCATTTCCAGCGCAGCCATCTGCGCGGCGCTCAACCTGACCGGTCTGGCGGGCGGCGCTGCCGTTGCGGGCTGCTGCGCCCAGATGGTCGGCTTTGCCGTGATGAGCTATAAGGAGAACGGTGTGGGCGGCCTGGTCAGCCAGGGCCTGGGCACCAGTATGCTCCAGATGGGCAATATCATCAAGAACCCCCGCATCTGGATCGCCCCCACGCTGGCCTCGGCCATCACCGGCCCGCTGGCGACCTGCCTGTTCCACTTTGAGATGAACGGCGCGGCGGTCTCCTCCGGCATGGGCACCTGCGGTCTGGTGGGCCAGATCGGCGTGTACACCGGATGGGTGAACGATATTGCCGCCGGCACCAAGGCTGCCATCACCCCCATGGACTGGGCTGCCATGGCCCTCATCTGCTTTGTTCTGCCCGCAGTCCTGAGCGTTCTCTTCTGCGAGATCGAGCGCAAGCTGGGCTGGATCAAAGAGGGCGATCTGAAGCTGAACTAAACTCCATCCGTCATCGCTTACGCGATGCCACCTCCCTCAATGAGGGAGGCTAAAAGGCTCCCTCTCCGAGGGAGCTGGCACGGCAAAGCCGTGACTGAGGGAGTTATAAAGGGTTCCCGTCCAACACGGCTTCAGCCAGCGTATCATCTTCATATCGGAGTTTGAGCGAGAAAAAGGGTCTGTCCTCCTCGAGCAGGCGGAAGAAGATCTTGTCGCCCTCCCAGATGGGCAGCTGCTCCACCTGCTCCTTGGGCACCCATTCCAGAATGCCCTCGTTCCGGGCGGCATCCTTTACCAGTGTGCCTGTCCAGGCATCGGCGGTGTAAAGGAACATGTATTCGGTCAGCTCGCCCAGAAGAAAGGTCACTACGCCCCGGCAGCGGTAGGAGGTCAGGGTGAGGCCGGTCTCCTCCTGCACTTCCCGCAGCAGGCAGTCCTCCGGGCTTTCAAACGGCTCAAACTTGCCGCCCACGCCGATCCATTTGTCGTGGTTCAGGTCGTTCTTCTTGGTCACGCGGTGGAGCATCAGGTAGGCATTATCCTGTTCCAGATAGCACAGGGTGGTGTTGCGCATGGGAAATTTGGGTTCCATCTGCAATTCTCCGTTTCTGTCAGCATTACAAAAAGCGTCCCACAGGGAGCCCCCTGTGGGACGCTTTTATCGTTTCTTATTTCCGTGCGGCCCGGCCTTTTCCGGCGTTGTTCAGCTTCCGCACCAGATCATTCTGGTGTTTGCGCTGGGAGGGCGTGGGCTCCGGGTCCCGCTTCTCCTCGGCACGGGCGTTGGTCTGCGCGGTGTCGGGGTCAACGCGCACCAGGTTCCATTCCTGATTGCCGCCCGAGACGTAATTCCAGATCTGGGCCTGTGCACCGTTGGAGGTGTTCATGCCCACAAGGTCGATGTACTTGTCGGCCAGCACATTGCGGATGCGAGTGCGGCCGTTCCGGGTGGACTCCAGCTCCCAGCACTGGCTCAGCCCGCTGGTGCGGCCCCACTGGTGCAGCCAGGTGCCCTCGACCACGCCGCCCAAGGCCAGATCGATGAACTTGCCCGTAAAGCGGTTCCTGATCCGCCAGCGTCCCTCGCCGGCATCCACGAACTGCCACTGCTGCCACGGATGCCCGGCGTAGTCCCACAGACGGATGGCCGCGCCGTTCTCCGTGTTGAAGTTCTTGATCTCCAACACCTTCCCATTGGGTGCCTTGATGAGGTAAAACTCATTTTCCAGTAAAACGACCTGAGATGCCTTTGCCATACGTCCGTGTCTCCTTTCCGGTAAAATCTGGTTTGACGCTTCTATTATAGCGGATTTTCCGGTGCGCAACAAGATTGATTCTTGACGAATTTTTTTCTTTTTATTGTGCATTTTGCACTTTCCGCAGCTTTCGACAGAGCCACGGCCCGGCGTACCACAGCACCAGACAGACAAGCCCGATCAGCCGGATCTGCGTGTTGGTGCAGTGGGTGTTCAATTCCAGCCCGATGCCGAAGGAAAGGAGATTGGCAGACAGCGCATAGAGGATGGGGTGAGGCTTTTTGCCCTCCGGCCAGGGCAGATACCGGTTGTAGACAAAGGCTTCCACGGAGAACACCAGCACCTCCAGTGCAAAATAAAGGAAATTGCCCCACATCGGCCCGAGATAGAGCGTGCCGTAGCACAACCCGAGGTTCAGGATGATCTGCGTGGCAAGGTTGACCTTGCCGATGAGATCGCGCTGGGCGGGGCCGCGCAGCCCGAAAAGCAGGATGCCCCACGTCAGCTCTAAAATCAGGGTGATGAGCACCCGGGCGGCAAAGGAGGAAAGGATGTCGGAATCGTTGCGGTTGTGGTAGACCCGCAGGCCGTCTTGGGAATCGAGAAGCACCTGCCACTCGCTGGAAAAGGCATAGCGCTCCACCGGCTCCTCGCTGCGGTAGAATGTACCAGTCTCTATATTATAGAGCAAAACATAGAACTTGTTGGGCGGGTAGTAGCCCCAGACGAACTCTGCATCGGCATCGCCGGGGTATTCCTGAAAATAGCCCAGAAAGTAGTAGCCCTCGGGGGCGGGGTAGTTCCGGAAGGCCTCCCAGGCCTCCCGGGAACCCATCCGCTCCCGGTAGTCTGCCGGGGCGGTCCAGGGGCCGTTGAGAGCTGTATTGCCCAGCAGGGTGACCGCATAGCGTTGGCCCGGCGTGTAATAGAGCTTGAGCGTGACCGAGGGCTTGGGGCCCATGTCCGCAAAAACGGGCAGGGAAAGGGCCAGCACCAGCAGGGCCGAGAGGAAAAAAGCAAAAATTTTTTTGCGAAAAATTTTCTTCATGGCGGTGTCCTCACTTCAAAAAACAAAAAATTCCGACACGTCTTTCCTTAACCTGTAAACGTATGAAAAACAGCTGTTATTGCAGGGCGCTCTGCACAAAATTGCAGATGGAGCTTTGTGCACCATTTCCTGTTTTTCTTACAAGTACAAAACGCCTGTTTTCGGCCTCTTTCAGGGCAGAATATGAACAATTTGTTTCCGGCTCACGGCCAATTCAGGACACTGACTTCACATTTATAAAGCAAAGCGAACTTTACCGCTTTATTTACATGAACAAAACGGCTTTCAAAAGAAGCTTTAATTTGTTTCACGTTTTTGGATATTGACTTTATATCAAAACTGCGGTATAGTAAGAATGCGGAGAGCGGAAAACGCCCCGCCGACACTTGAGCTTCAGGCGTAAGCCTGTGAGAAAAATATAGGAGGTTTGACTTATGTACTATTACATTCTGGGTTGCGGCATTGCTTGTCTGGTTCTGTTCGGCATCAACAGCATGGATACGGTGGATGTCAAGCCGGCCGAGATCCTGGGTAAGGTCATTCTGTGGCCCGTTGCCCTGATGGAAGCAGTTGTTCGTTACAGCTCCACGCATCACAACATCAAGACCGCGCTGTAAAACATCTCGTTCCAAACCAACGAAGAGCAATCAGGCGGCTGCGCTTTCAAAAAGGAAGGCGCAGCCGCCTTTTTGTTTTGCACTTTACGGCGTTGTATGGTACAATAACACCAGAACTTTTAGGGAGGGAAATTGCTATGACCAATGAGACCTTACATACCCTTGAGACCCGCCGCAGCTGCCGCGCCTACAAGCCGGAGCAGATCACGAAAGAGGAGCTGGAAGCCGTTCTGCGTGCAGGCACCTTTGCCCCCAGCGCCATGAACCGCCAGAGCGCAAAGATCGTGGTGGTGCAGGATGCCGAGACCCGCGCCCAGCTCACCCGGATGAATGCCGCCGTGATGGGCAACACGGGCGACCCCATGTACGGTGCCCCCACCATTCTGGTGGTGCTGGCGGATGCCAATGCCCGCTGTGGCGTGCAGGACGGCAGCCTTGTGATGGGCAACCTGATGAATGCTGCTGCCGCCATCGGGCTGGGCAGCTGCTGGATCAACCGCGCAAAGGAAGAGTTCGAGACCGAAGAGGGCAAGGCCCTGCTGAAAAAGTGGGGCATTGAGGGGGACTATATCGGTGTGGGCCACTGCATTCTGGGCTACCCGGCAGAGGAGCCCCGGCCCGCCGCCCCCCGCAAGCCGGATTATATCGTATACGCATAAGGAGCACTATGAAACCCGATTACAAGCTGGTCGCAAAGGCCAAATACATTCACGCCAACGCTGACCTTGCCAGTGAGATCTGGCACGAGGTCTACAAGCGCTATTACCCTGCAAAGCAGCTGGACACACTGGTGGAAACGCTGCAGAGCGCCGATGCCATTGAGGCAGACATCGACAACGATGTGAACTATTTCCTCGTGGTGCTGGGCGGCAAGACCATCGGCTACTTTGCCTGGAAGATGGAGAACACGGCCCTGCACCTGCTCCACCTCTACCTCAAGCCCGAGTACCGGGGCAAGGCACTGGGCCGGGATATCCTGGCCACCTGCGAGCGCCTGGCCCGGGGTGAGGGCCGGGGCCGCCTGTACTGCGAGGTGCACACCAAGTGCCTGCCGGTGCTGCAGTTCTTCAAGACCAAGGGCTACCGCGTGCTGGGCCCCGCCGAGGCAGAAGCTGCGGGCATTCCCATGCAGCTGACCACGTTGGAAAAAATGCTGTAAATTTCCCGTTGATTTTTTGCCGCGTTTGCACTACAATAAAGTAGTGTATTGAAGTGCCCCGCGCGGGCCAGACCCAACCTGAACGATAGGGGAGGAACAAGCCATGGCAAAAGATCATCCCACCGGAGAGTCCGGCCTGTATTCCGCATTGCTGGAATTGAAAACGCCTGAGGAGTGCTACCGCTTTTTACAGGATGTGTGCAGCTACGCCGAGCTCAGTGCAATGGAGCAGCGGTATAACATCGCGGAAAAGCTGGTCAACAAGCAGAGCTATACCAGCATCATGGGCAACATTGGTGCGTCCAGCGCCATCATCAGCCGGGTGAGCCGGGTCATCAGCAAGGATGACAGCGTGCTGCGCCGCCTGCTGGAAGAAAAGGCGGAACAGCCCGCCGAAGAATAACACGGACCGCGCGCCGCGGGGCAGGGGAGCACCCGCCCTGCGGTGCGCTTTTTTAGAAGGGAGTCTGTAAAGATGAGTAAGGCAGTTGTATTTTTTGCCGATGGCACCGAGGAGTGTGAAGCTCTGCTGGTGGTAGACCTGCTACGCCGCGCCAAGGTGGAGGTCATCGTGGCCTCTGCCATGGGCCGCAGGGAGCTGGTGAGCAGCCATAAGATCCACCTGACCGCCGATGCGCTGGCCGAGGAAGTGGATTATTCCGGTGTGGACATGGTCGTTCTGCCCGGCGGGATCCCGGGCACACCCAACCTTGCCGCCAACAAGACGGTCACCGAGACCTGTGCCGCCTTTGCCAAGGCGGGCCGGAAGGTGGCCGCCATCTGTGCCGCCCCCAGCATCCTGGCCTCTCTGGGCCTGCTGGAGGGCAGGAACGCCACCGCCCACGCTGGCTTCCAGGATCAGCTGGCCGGTGCCATCGTCCACGATGAAGAGGTCGTGGTGGATGGCAACATCACCACCAGCTATGGGCTGGGCGGTGCCATCCCCTTTGCACTGGAACTGGTGCGCCAGCTGGCCGGTCAGGCCGAGGCGGAGCGTATCCGGAACGCCATTGCGTATCGGCACTGAGAAAGGGGATACGGTATGCGCTTTATTACCTGCCGTTTGCCGGACGGCGTGGAAGACCCGGCGATCTTATCGGAGGATGGACGACAGGTCTGGCCGCTGAGCTGGCTGGGCCTGAGCTATGAGACCCTGAGCGAGGCCATCCCGTTTCTGACCCCGCAGGTGCGGTATGGGCTGTCGCTGGCCATTGCGGGCATTCCCGCTCTGCCTGTGGAGGCCGTCACGCTGGAAAGCCCCATCCCGGCCCCGGCGCAGGATGTCATCTGCCTGGGCATCAATTATATGGCCCACTCCGATGAGGCGGAGAAATACTCTGCCGCTGCCTTTGCCACCAAACACGAGGATGCCATCTACTTTTCCAAGCGCGTGACCCGCGCCGTGCCGGACGGCGGCCCCATCGAGGCCCACACCGATCTGGTGAAAAAGCTGGATTATGAGTGTGAGCTGGCTGTGGTGCTGGGCAGGGATGCCAGGGATGTGCCCGCCGGTCAGACCCGGGACTACATCTTCGGCTATACCATCCTGAACGATGTCTCGGCCCGGGATGTGCAGACGGCGCACAAACAGTGGTACTTTGGCAAGAGTCTGGACGGCTTTACCCCCATCGGGCCCTGCATCGTCACGGCAGATGCCTTTGCCGACTACCCGCCCAGGCTGGGCATTCGCAGCTTTGTCAACGGCGAGAAGCGGCAGGATTCCAATACGGCCCTGCAGATTTTTGACATCGACCATGTCATTGCCGAGCTTTCGCAGGGCATGACCCTGAAAGCGGGCACCATCATTGCCACCGGCACCCCGGCGGGTGTGGGCATGGGCATGGACCCGCCGCAGTTCCTCAAGCCCGGAGATGTGGTGCGGTGCGAGATCGAGGGTATTGGTACACTGACCAATCCGGTCAAGTGATTCCAAAATGTAATATCTTTGATGGAGTATATGAACTGTTATATAAATGAACATGAAATTGCTCTTGTTCATATACTGTTCAAAATAAGTTCATTTGAAGTTCACACACTTCCGGTATACATAGGGCAACAAAGGCGCACACCGCGCCGCATCCCCTGTGCAGTAACAGCACGGCAGGCCGCAAAGGATGCCTGTTGTGTGAGAGGAAAGGAATTGGAACGCTATGAAAATTGGTTTTACAGAGCTGATCCTGGTGGCCATCGTGGCCTTCGTGGTCATCGGCCCCGATAAGCTGCCCGAGTACGCCCGCAAGCTCGGCAAGATGCTGCGGGAGCTGAAGAAGTACACCGGTGCCGCTTCCGAGGAGATCCAGAAGAACGTGGTGGAGCCCCTGAACGAGATCCAGGCCCCCATCAAGGAAGCCGTTGCTCCCCTGACCGACATCAAGAAGGACATCGACGACAGCATGAAGGATGTCACCAAGAGCTTTACCAACATCGGTAAGACCAGCAAGGAAGAAGCCAAGAAGGCCGAAGAGGTCGAGGAAGTGGCCGAGCTGGAGGATACCGTGGAGGAGCTGCCCGAAGAGCCCGCTAAGGCGGAGGAGCCTGCCGCTGAGCCTGTGAAGGCAGAGGAAAAGGCAGAAGAGCCTGCTGCAGAGGAAAAGCCCGAGGAGGCCCCCGCTGCAAACGAAGCCCCTGCCGAGGCTGCTCCCGCTGAGGAGGCTGCCCCTGCCGAAGAGGCAAAGGTATAAGTACATGGATACACCCGCGCCCGCGGTTGTAGGATAAAAACTGGAATCCAGCCCGCCAGAGCGGCGCGGCAAGAGTAAAAAGGAGATTATTATTATGAGAATCGGACCTCAGGAGCTTATCATTGTTCTGATCATCGTTCTGGTCATCTTTGGACCCAAGAACCTGCCGAAGCTGGGCAAGATGTTCGGCAAGACCATGAAGAACTTTAAGGAAGGTATGGAAGACGTGGATGAGAACGGCGACGCCAAGCCTGCCGAGACCAAGACCGAGGAAAAGGCTGAGAAGAAGGACGAGGAGTAATTTGTGGCTACCAACGTGAAGCGCAAAAAGAAAGCCGAAGTCATGTCGGACGACGGCAGCATGACGCTGACCGGACATCTGAAAGAGCTGCGGAACCGGCTGATCATCTGCGCGGCGGTGTTTGTAGTGGGCGTGATCGGCTTCTTGGCAATTTCGGATAAGCTGATCGACCTGCTGACGGCCATGGCAATGAATGCGAACTACACCTTCGTGTTCCTGGCCCCGCAGGAAAAGCTGATGCAGTATTTCCGGGTGTCCCTGATCGCTGCGGTGATCGTGACCATTCCGGTGGCGCTGTATCAGGTCTACGCCTTTGCAAAACCCGGCCTGAAACGGAGCGAGAGATTCTTCTTCCGGCTGGTGCTGCTGTTCGGTCTGGCTCTGTTCTGCGTAGGTGTGCTGTTCGCCTACAAGGTCACCCTGCCGTTCATGCTGAACTTCCTCGTCACGCTGGAGGGTACCGATTACATCACGGCATCCATCAGCATCGAGAGCTACATCAACCTCTGCCTGACTATGTTCATCATCTTCGGCTGTGTGTTTGAAATGCCTCTGGTCACCATCATTCTGGCCAAGATGGGCATTGCAAACCCCGAGATCATGAAGAAGGGCCGCGGCGTTGCCATTGTCCTGATCTTCCTGGTCGCAGCCATCATCACCCCGCCCGATATCGTGTCGCAGTGCTTCGTGGCTGTGCCCATGTGCCTGCTGTACTTTATCAGCATCTTCCTCAGCGGCATTTTCTATAAGCCCAAGACGGATGATGACGACGAGGATGAGGATGACGAAGAGGAATCCTCTGACGAGGAGTAAGTTCTCCCAAGGCTTTCCGGCCCTCCCACTGCGGGAGGGCCTTTTGCTTTGCCAAAAATCGAAACGAATTTTCGGCTTTTTGCATAAATCCTATTTCAGCCGCTGTCTTTTGCAAATGGATATGTTATAATGATAACGATGAGAAAACCGGCGGCCTGACCGCCGCAAAGAAGGGGTAAATGAATATGAAAGAGTACGCATTCGGCATCGACCTGGGCGGCACCACGGCCAAGGTGGGCCTGTTCACCACGGCAGGCGCTCTGCTGGAAAAGTGGGAGGTGCCCACCGACACCTCCAATGCAGGTGAACACATCCTTGGAAACCTGGCCAAGGCCGTGAAGGACAAGATGCAGGAAAACGGCATCACTGCCGAGCAGGTGGAGGGCGTGGGGCAGAACGCGGCGGTGCTGCTGCGGCTGAGAAGATCGCAAAGGTACTCGGCGTTGAGGTTGCTGCCGGCGACCGTCAGGTTGCACACGTTTACTGCAACGGCGGCTGCAACGCAAAGGACAAGGCAAACTACGAGGGTCTGCAGGACTGCAACGCTGCAATGCGTGTAGCAAGCGGCCCGAAGGCATGCTCCTTTGGCTGCATGGGTCTCGGCTCCTGTGTAAAGGCCTGTGCGTTTGACGCAATCCACATTGTGGACGGCGTTGCAAAGGTTGACACCGACAAGTGTGTTGCCTGCGGCAAGTGTGTTTCTACCTGCCCGAAGAAGATCATCAACCTGGTATCCGAGGTCAAGAAGGTTCACGTTAACTGCGTGAACAAGGACAAGGGTCCGGAAGTAATGAAGGTTTGCTCCAACGGCTGTATCGGCTGTAAAAAATGTATAAAAGAACTGGGATGCCCGGCTATCGTTCTTAATAACGGCA
>ENA-ORPF01001857-ORPF01001857.1-human-gut-metagenome-genome-assembly--contig:-NODE-1857-length-15531-cov-4.810416_pt1 | contig 15531 bp, 17 predicted proteins | sample MGYA00242140_ERZ509070 | MGnify/ENA primary metagenome ERZ509070 (study PRJEB26280, sample SAMEA2338713) | human gut metagenome | biome: human gut; feature: human-associated habitat; material: faeces... | reverse complement strand
GCGGCATCGGCAAGGGTCATCTCGTCAAGGAACTTGACGCCATGGGCGGCGCCATGGGCGTCGTGACTGACGAGGCCGGCATTCAGTTCCGCATTCTCAACGGCTCCAAGGGTGCCGCCGTTCAGGCCACCCGCGCCCAGATCGACCGTCAGCTTTACCGCCGCGCCATGCGCGAGCGCATTGAAGGCCAGGAGAACCTCAGCGTCTTCCAGCAGGCCGTTGATGACCTGATCGTCGAAAACGGCCGCGTTGCGGGCATCGTGACCCAGACGGGCTTCTGTTTCAGCGCGCAGGCTGTCGTGCTTTGCGCGGGCACCTTCCTCAACGGCATGGTGCACATCGGCCTTGAGCACTATCAGGCGGGCCGCGTCGGCGATCCCGCGAGCGTCCGTCTGGCGGAGCGCCTCAAGGAGCTCGGAATGCCTCAGGGCCGTCTCAAGACGGGCACGCCCGCCCGAATCGACGGCCGTACGATCGACTTCAGCAAGTGCGAGGAGCAGTGGGGTGACCTTGATCCCGTGCCGCAGTTTTCGCTGCTCAAGCCCGCTCCGGAACATCCGAGGCAGGTGCCCTGCTGGATCACGCGCACGAACCAGAAAGTTCATGACATCATTCTGGCCAACCTCGACCGCTCGCCCATGTACACGGGCGTCATCCACGGCATCGGCCCGCGCTACTGTCCGTCCATCGAGGACAAGGTGAAGCGCTTCGCCGACAAGGACAGCCATCAGGTGTTCCTTGAGCCCGAAGGTCTGCATGTCAACGAGTGGTATCCGAACGGCATCTCAACGAGCCTGCCCTTCGACGTCCAGCTCGACATCGTCCACAACATGCCCGGCCTTGAGCACGCGCATCTGCTGCGTCCGGGCTATGCGATTGAATACGACTTCTACGATCCGCGCGGCCTCAAGACCAGCATGGAGACGAAGGCCATGCCCGGCCTCTTCTTTGCCGGTCAGATCAACGGCACGACGGGTTACGAAGAGGCCGCCGCACAGGGGCTTCTCGCCGGTCTCAATGCCGCGCTCTACGCGCGCGGCGAAGGCTCCTGGACGGCCCGCCGCGATCAGGCCTATCTCGGCGTGATGGTCGACGATCTGACGACTCGCGGCGTGACGGAGCCCTACCGCATGTTTACCAGCCGCGCCGAATACCGTCTGAGCCTGCGTGAGGACAACGCCGACGTGCGCCTGACGGAGGAAGGGCGACGTCTCGGCCTCGTCGATGACGAACGCTGGGCCTACTTCTGCCGCACGCAGGAGAACGTCGCCCGCCTGATGCAGAGCCTGAAGGACACGTGGGTCAATCCGAAGCTCTTCACTTCCGAGGAGATGAACCGCGTGCTCGGCACCGACATGGAGCGCGAATACTCGCTTCACGCTCTGGCCACCCGCCCCGGCGTCACTCTCAAGGCCGTTGCGGGCATGACGAAGACGGACGGTGCTCCCGTCCTGCCTCTGGAGGACTTCTCGGATGACGAGCTGTTCCAGGCCGAAACGGAAGTAAAGTATTCAGGCTACATCTCTCGTCAGAAGGCGGAGATCGAGCGCACGCTGGCCAACGAGACGCTGAAGATTCCCGCCGAGCTCGACTACGACAGCGTGCCGGGGCTCAGCTTCGAGGTTCGACAGAAGCTCAAGTCGATCAGTCCCGAGACGATCGGGCAGGCCTCCCGCATCTCCGGCGTGACGCCGGCTGCGGTCTCGCTGCTGCTGGTGCATTTGAAGCGCCGCTACTACTATGTGAAGGACAAGGGCACTCAAGCCAAGGAAAAAGGCAATGTTTGATTTTCAGCCACGCCTGGAGGAAGGCCTCGCGACGCTTGGTCTTGAGGCCTCCGTCGACCAGGTGGACCAACTCATGCGCTTTGCGGGCCTGCTCCAGAAGTGGAACAAGGTCTACAACCTGACCGCCATTCGCCGCGATGACGAGATCCTGACGCATCATCTTCTGGACTCGGCGGCGCTCGTGCCGTTCGTGAAGCGTCTCGGCCCTGATGCGGTGAACGTGCTCGACGTCGGCAGCGGAGGCGGCCTACCGTCGATCCCGCTTGCCATTCTCAGGCCTGATCTTCGCGTGACGGCGGTTGATGCCGTCAGCAAGAAGACGGCCTTTCTCACTCAGGCCGCCATCGAGCTGGGACTCAGGAACTATTCGACCCGCCATGCGCGAATCGAACGTCTTTCGGGCCAGTACGACCTGATCACGTCCAGGGCCTTTGCGAATCTTCAGGACTTTGTGGACCTGACGCGCCACCTCATCAAGCCGGACGGTCTCTGGCTGGCCATGAAGGGCGCCGTGCCCGAGGATGAAATCAGTTGTCTGCCTGCCGACGCATCCGTCGCAGAGGTGCTTCCCATGGAGGTTCCCGGGCTTGGAGAGGCTCGCCATCTGGTGGTGATGAAGCCCGTCAACTAGAGATTTAGGAGACTGTCATGACCAGCGCTTTCGTCAGTGCCTTCGTACTCGCATTCTCGACATTCCTGCCCGTCATCAATCCGTTCAGCGGAGCAATGTTCTTCTGTACGCTGACAACCAGCCTGTCGGACAGGGATCGTGCGTTCGTTGCCAACAGGATCGCCCTGTACTGCCTGATCATTCTGCTGGTGTGCCTGACGTGCGGACACCTGATTCTCAGCTTCTTCGGCATTTCCGTCGGCGTGCTTCGAATGGCGGGCGGCTGCGTGCTTTTCGCCGCAGGCTGGACTGCCCTGAATGCGCCGACGCAGGAGGAGACGACGGAGGAGCGCCCCGCGCTGTCCCGCGCGAAGCTCAAGTCCATGGCCTTCTACCCCTTTACGCTGCCGCTCACGACGGGACCCGGTGCGATTGCCGTGTCCGTGGCCGTGAGCACCAGTCTGCCGCGAGACCTCGGGCACATCGCCGGCACGTTTGTGGCGACGGTTGCAACGGTGGCGGTCATCTGGGTCTGCTATCGTTACAGCGACCGTCTGAACAAGGCGGTCGGCGTGGCGGGCGCAGACGCGCTGGCGCGAATCTTCGCCTTCATCCTGATCTGTCTGGGCGTCGCCATTTTCTGGCAGGGTTTCTCCGAACTCTGGTTGGAGCTCAGCGCGCAGGCGACAGCCGCCGCAGCTGCGGTCAAGTGAGCATTCTTGCGGATGACGGCCGCGCATTACTATTAGACATTTGAGACAACCGAAGGTCAGCGGACCGCACGACGTTTGGACGACGAACTTATGGCGCAAATCTTTTGTATCGCTAATCAGAAAGGAGGGGTCGGCAAGACGACGACCGCCGTCAATCTTGCAGGCGCCCTCGCCTTGAAGGGACGCAGGGTGCTCTTCATCGACCTTGACCCCCAGGGCAACGGCACGATGGGCTGCGGCATCGAAAAGCGCGACCTGAAGGGTTCGATCTACGAGGTGCTGCTCGGCATCGCGAGCTTCGAGCAGGCTGTCTGCCATTCGGCTGAGGGCGGCTTTGACGTTCTGCCTGCCAATCGCGAGCTGGCGGGTGCCGAGGTGGAGCTCGTGGGGCTTGATCATCGAGACGTGCGCCTCAAGAAGGCGCTCGAGCCCGAGCTCGACAAGTACGACTATGTGCTCATCGACTGTCCGCCGAGCCTGTCGATGCTGACGCTCAACGCGCTGTGCGCGGCTGACGGCGTCATCATTCCGATGCAGTGCGAATACTATGCGCTCGAGGGGCTTACCGACCTCGTGGGCAGCGTCAAGCGCGTTCGTGCCGAGAAGAACAAGAACCTGCGCATCGTGGCGCTTCTGCGCGTGATGTTCGACACGCGCATCACGCTCCAGCAGCAGGTGAGCACGCAGCTTGAGGAGCATTTCGGCGACAAGGTCTTCAAGACCATCATTCCGCGCAACGTGAGGCTTGCCGAGGCGCCGAGCTACGGCCTGCCCGGCGTCGTCTACGACCGCTCGAGCAAGGGTGCCAAGGCCTACATGGCCTGTGCGGAAGAACTCATCGAGCGCATGGAAAAGAAGCACAAGTAATTCAACGGGAGAAAACGTGACGGCAAAGAAACTTGGAGGCCTCGGCCGCGGTCTGGGCGCCATTTATGACGACTTCGACGTGAGCGGCCTCTCCGAAGAGGACGGTGATGACAAGCGCCTTGAAACGGTGAAGCTTGACGAGCTGCGCCCTGGCAGCACTCAGCCGCGCAGCACCATGACGGAAGAGGGTCTTCAGGAGCTGGCTGACTCCATTCGCCAGCAGGGCATCATCAGCCCGATCATCGTCCGTCCTGCGGACGAGGGCTACGAAATCATCGCCGGCGAGCGCCGCTTCCGCGCCGCCCGCATGGCGGGCCTCGAAGAGGTTCCCGTCATCATCCGCACGGTGGATCAGACCCAGGCACTCGCCATGGCGCTCATCGAGAACATGCAGCGTGAGGACCTGAATCCTCTCGAGGAGGCGGCAGGCATCCAGCGCCTCATTGACGAGTGCGACTACACGCATGAACAGGCGGCCGAAGCCGTCGGCCGTTCGCGCACCGCAACGACGAACCTTCTTCGCCTTCTGACGCTGACGCCTGAAGTGAAGGCCATGCTGAAGGAGCGCAAGCTCGAGATGGGACATGCGCGTGCGCTTCTCGCGCTTGATGCCGCCGAACAGGTGCTGGCCGCGAAAGAAGTGGTTGCCAAAGCGCTGTCGGTGCGTCAAACTGAAGACTTGATCCGTCGGATGAAGGAAAAGCAACCCGTTCGTCAGAAGTTCGTGGTCAAGACCCGCGACGACATTCGACTCGAGGAGTCGCTCGCCGAAACGCTCGGTGCCGTCGTGAAGCTCTCCGCCAACTCGAAGGGCAAGGGCAGGATCGTGATTGAATTTACCAATCTCGACCAGCTCGAGGGCATCGTACACCGGATCCAACAGCAGGGCCATTAAGTCGAAGGGCTTAGGCGACTTCGTGCTTAATAGATAAATTCTATAGAGCATACCCATAACGAGGTAGGAGTGTTCCCCGTTTGGTGAGTTGTATGTATTTAAGACAAAACTTAGAATTCGATCCGACTGAAAACCCAACGAACAACCGCAAGTATGTACGCCATTTCTGATATGATGCGCATTTCCCTTGCGCAGTATGTCATCGTATTTCTTGTAACTGTTGTTTCTGCTTTTTTCGTAGGGCAGGATGCAGCCTACACGGCACTGATGGCGGGGCTCGCTTACGCGGTCCCGACGACGCTCCTCGCGTTGTTTTTGGTGCTGCCGAAATTTTTGACGGCGTACAGCCCAAGTGCTGTCGCAGTGCTCGGAGGGGAGTTTGTCAAGATCCTGGTTGTCGTGCTTCTTTTGGGGCTGATGGTCGGGTACTACGAAAACCTTCATTGGCCCGCCTTTATCTTCACGATAATTGCGGTGGCGAACAGTTACTTCATCGTGCTGTTCAAGAGACATTAAGGATCGGTATCCATGGCAGCAGAAGCCCTTACCGCTACTGAGTATATTAAACATCACATGGCCCACCTGGCTTCCGCGCATCAGGGGTCCGTTGTTGATTTTTCTATCGTGAACTACGACACCATCTTCTTCTCCGTGTTGATGCTGGCTGTCATGTTCTTCCTTCTGCGAGCCGGTGCTAAGAAGGCTACTTCCGGTGTCCCCGGAAAGATGCAGTGTGCAGTCGAAATGCTGGTGGAAATGGTCAACAACCAGGCCAAGAACATCGTGCACGGCGACCGCACCTTCGTGGCTCCGCTGGCTTTAACCGTGTTCTGCTGGGTCGCGTTGATGAACTCCATCGACTTGATTCCGGTTGACCTGTTCCCCGCGATTGCTGGTCTGATCGGCCTCGATCATCTCCGTCCGTTGCCGACTGCTGACCTCAACGGCCCGCTCGGCATGTCGTTGGGCGTGCTCCTCCTTCTCTTCTACTACGGCGTGAAGGTCAAGGGCCTCGGCGGCTTCGTGCATGAACTGTTTACTGCGCCTTTCGGCAGTCATCCCGCTCTCTGGCCGTTCAACTTCCTGTTGAACATCATTGAGTACCTCGCCAAGTTCGTCTCGCTCGGCATGCGACTCTTCGGCAACATGTATGCTGGTGAATTGCTGTTCTTCCTGCTGGCGCTTCTCGGCGGTTTCGCTCTCGAACTCAGTTCCATTGGGACTGTTAGTGCTGGTATTGGTCAAGTCTTCGCAGGTTTGGTCTGGTGGCTTTTCCATGTCCTGATTGTTCTGCTTCAGGCCTTCATCTTCATGATGTTGACGCTCGTCTACATCGGTCAGGCCCACAGCAGCCACTAATCTCTTTTTTCCTTTACTCCCTCTTTTTAAATTCAGGAGTTTTTTAAAATGACCAACGTCGCTCTCGTCGCTCTCGCTTGCGGTCTCATCATCGGTCTCGGCGCCATCGGTGCCTGTCTCGGCATCGCCATCATGGGTGCCAAGTACCTCGAATCCGCCGCCCGCCAGCCCGAGCTGATGGAACCGCTCCAGACGAAGATGTTCCTTCTCGCCGGTCTTATCGACGCTGCCTTCCTTATCGGTGTCGGTATCGCCATGATGTTCGCCTTTGCCAACCCGTTCGTCGGCTAATTTGGTGCCGCGAAAATAAAACGTCTTTTCTTTTAATGACGCCGTTGACTGCCCTGCTTGAACGCTAGAAGGGCGAGAGGGCGGTCAACGTAACGGGGTTCAATAATGAACATTAATGCCTCTCTGTTTTTACAGATGGTCGTGTTCTTCCTTGGTGCCTGGATCACCATGAAGTACATCTGGCCGCCGCTGATCCACGCGATTGAAGAGCGTCAGAAGAAGATCGCCGATGGTCTCTCTGCCGCTAACAAGGGTGAGAAGGCTCTGGCTATCGCGACCGAGCAGGGCAAGGCCATCGAAGCCGATGCCCGCGCCCGTGCCACCACCATTGTTTCTGACGGTGAAAAGCGTGCTCAGAGTATCGTCGATGAAGCCAAAGCTCAGGCTCAGGTCGAAGCCGACCGCATCATCGAGAATGCTCGTGCTGAAGCTGCTCAGGAAATGCAGCGTGCTCGTGAAGCGCTTCGTAACGAAGTGGCTGCTCTTGCCGTTGCCGGTGCTGAGCAGATCCTGGCCCGTGAGGTCGACAAGACCGTTCACGCCGCCATGCTTGAACAATTGAAGGCGAAGCTCTAACTATGGCTGAACTTTCGACGATTGCGCGCCCCTACGCACAAGGCCTGATGAAGGCTTTGAAAGACCGTAATGCCGGCGCTGAAGATGTGGCCCAGGATCTTGAAGTCATCGAAGCTCTCGCTTCCCTGACTAAGAATCCTGAAGTCGCCACGCTGGTTGGCGATCCGAAGCTGACTGACGATCAACTCTGCGACCTGATTGCGGAACTTTGCGGCAACAACCTCCCGAAGGAAGTCGCGAACATGCTGCGCGTGGTCATCGAAAACGGTCGTCTGGAAGCTTTCCCGGAGATCGCCCGTCAGTTTCGTGAGCTGAAGAATTCTTCCGAAGGCATTGCCGATGCCTACATCGAGTCGGCCTTTGAGCTTAGCGCCGCTGAGCTCGACAGCCTGCTTGAGTCGCTTGCCAAGAAGTTCCCCGGCCTCAAACTCCACCCGATCGTTTCCATCAATCCCGAACTGATCGGCGGCGTTTGCATTCGTGTCGGCGACAAACTTCTTGACGGTTCGATTCGCGCTCGTCTCGCTCAGATGAAGACGACGCTCACCGCTTAAAAACATTCGGAGCTGTAAGATGCAACTCAATCCCAGTGAAATCAGCGATCTGCTGAAGAAGCGTATCGAAGGCCTCGGCGTTTCCGCAGATCTTCGTACCCAGGGCACCGTCGTGTCGGTGACCGACGGTATCTGCCGTGTTCACGGTCTTAGCGACGTGATGCAGGGCGAAATGCTGGAATTCCCCGGCAATACGTATGGCCTCGCCCTCAACCTCGAACGTGACTCCGTCGGTGCCGTTATTCTCGGTTCCTACGAACACATTTCCGAAGGCGACCTGGTCAAGACGACCGGCAAGATTCTTTCCGTTCCCGTTGGTCCGGAACTTATCGGCCGCGTTGTGAACGCTCTCGGTCAGCCGATCGACGGCAAGGGTCCGATCAACACGGAACTCTTCGACGTCGTCGAAAAGGTTGCTCCCGGCGTTATCGACCGCCAGTCCGTTTCCCAGCCGGTTCAGACGGGCTTGAAGTCCGTTGACTCCATGATCCCGATCGGCCGCGGCCAGCGCGAACTCATCATTGGCGACCGCCAGTGTGGTAAGACCGCCGTCGCCATCGACACGATCATCAACCAGAAGGGCAAGAACCTTACCTGCGTGTACGTTGCCATCGGCCAGAAGGCCTCCACGATCGCCAACGTCGTTCGCAAGCTCGAAGAAAGCGGCGCCATGGAATACACCATCGTCGTTGCCGCCACGGCTTCCGAATCCGCCGCCATGCAGTACATCGCTCCGTACGCCGGCGCCACGATGGGTGAATACTTCCGCGACCGCGGTGAAGACTCCCTGATCGTCTATGACGACTTGACGAAGCAGGCTTGGGCCTACCGTCAGATTTCCCTGCTGCTCCGCCGTCCGCCGGGACGCGAAGCCTACCCTGGCGACGTCTTCTACCTGCACAGCCGTCTGCTCGAACGTGCCGCTCGCGTGAACCCGGTTTACGTCGAACGCTTCACGGAAGGCAAGGTTACGGGCAAGACCGGTTCCATGACGGCTCTGCCGATCATTGAAACGCAGGCTGGCGACGTTACCGCCTTCGTTCCGACCAACGTGATTTCCATTACCGACGGTCAGATCTTCCTTGAAACCGACCTCTTCAACGCCGGTATCCGTCCCGCCATCAACCCGGGTATTTCCGTGTCCCGAGTCGGTGGTGCCGCTCAGACGAAGATCATCAAGAAGCTCGGCGGTGGTGTCCGTCTTGCCCTGGCTCAGTACCGTGAACTCGCTGCCTTTGCTCAGTTCGCCTCTGACCTCGACGATGTTACCCGCAAGCAGCTCGAACGCGGTCGTGTCGTTACCGAACTCATGAAGCAGCCGCAGTACCAGCCGCTTCAGGTTTGGGAAGAAGCTCTCGTGCTTTACGCCGTGAACATGGGTGCCTACGACGACGTGGCTGTTGCTGACGCGCTTCGTGTCGAACGCGGCATGCGTGAATACCTCAAGACGCACCATGCTGACCTGATCGAAACGATCGAAGCCAAGAAGGAACTCTCCAAGGACGTCGATGCCCAGCTCAAGGCTGCTATCGAGTCGTTCAAGAAGAGCGGTGCTTACTAAGCGTTAACAAATCCAAGAGGACCCATATCCCATGCCCAGTACAAAGGAAATTCGCGGAAAGATCAAGAGCGTGCAAAACACGCGCAAGATCACCAAGGCGATGGAGATGGTTGCGGCCTCGAAGATGCGCAAGGCGCAGGACCGGATGTTTGCGGCCCGTCCGTACGGTGACAAGATTCGAGTGATCTGCTCGCATCTTGCCCGTGCGAACAGCGAATACAAGCATCCGTTCCTCGTTAAGCATGAAGGCACCAAGAAGATTGGTCTCATTCTCGTGACGACCGACAAGGGGCTTGCCGGCCCCCTGAATACCAACATTCAGCGCCTTGTTCTGCACAAGATCAAGGACTGGAGCGCGGAAGGCTACTCCATTGAAGCCACCGCTCTCGGTAACAAGGGGTTAGGCTTCCTCCAGCGCCTTCAGGCCAATGTGGTTAGCCAGGCCGTCCAGCTTGGCGACCGCCCGAACCTCGACCGTCTGATCGGTGCCATCCGCATCCAGATTCAGGCTTACGTCGAAGGCAAGGTGGATTCTGTGCATCTGGCCTATTCCCGTTTTGTTAACGCCATGAAGCAGGTGCCCGTGGTCGAGCAGATTCTGCCGCTTACGGACAGCCATCTTGATGCGGCTGACAAGCGTGATCACTCGTGGGACTATCTCTACGAGCCCGACGCCGAAACCGTTCTCGACGCGCTTCTGAAGCGTTACGTCGAAGCTTTGATTTACCAAGCAGTTGCAGAAAATATGGCTTCTGAACAGAGCGCCCGCATGGTGGCCATGAAGGCCGCTTCGGACAACGCCAAGAAGCTCATCGAAGAGCTGCAGCTCGTTTATAACAAGACCCGTCAGGCCGGCATTACGAAGGAAATCACCGAAATCGTCGGTGGTGCCGCCGCCGTGTCTTAAGTATCGATAACTGAGGAAAACCCATGAGTATCGGACAGATCGTTCAGGTCATTGGCGCCGTGGTTGACATTGAGTTCGCCCGTGATGCCATGCCTAAGGTTTACGAAGCTCTCGTCCTTGAAAAGGATGAAAGCAATCCCCTGGCTGAAGAGGGCCTGACCTTCGAAGTGCAGCAGCAGTTGGGCGACGGCGTGGTGCGTACCATTGCCATGGGCTCTTCTGAAGGCCTGCAGCGCGGCATGAAGGTCAAGAGCACCGGCCATGAAATCTCCGTCCCGGTTGGTCCCAAGACCCTGGGCCGCATTATGGACGTGCTCGGTCGCCCGATCGACGACTGCGGCGACATCGGCGCTGAAGAAGTTCGCCCGATTCATCGTCCGGCCCCGAAGTTCGACGAACTCTCCCCGTCCGTTGAACTTCTCGAAACCGGCATTAAGGTTATTGACCTTATCTGCCCGTTCGCCAAGGGCGGCAAGGTCGGCCTCTTCGGCGGTGCCGGTGTGGGCAAGACCGTCAACATGATGGAGCTCATCAACAACATCGCCAAGCAGTACGGTGGTTACTCCGTGTTTGCCGGCGTCGGTGAACGTACCCGTGAAGGTAACGACTTCTACCACGAAATGGAAGAGTCCCACGTTCTCGACAAGGTGGCCATGGTGTTCGGTCAGATGAACGAACCCCCGGGAAACCGTCTCCGCGTTGCTCTGACGGGCCTTACGATGGCCGAAGCCTTCCGTGACGAAGGCCGCGACATCCTGCTCTTCATCGACAACATCTACCGTTATACCCTTGCCGGTACGGAAGTGTCCGCTCTGCTCGGCCGTATGCCCTCCGCCGTGGGCTACCAGCCGACGCTTGCTGAAGAAATGGGTAAGCTTCAGGAACGTATTGCTTCCACGAAGACCGGTTCCATTACGTCCATTCAGGCCGTTTACGTGCCTGCTGACGACTTGACCGACCCGTCTCCGGCTACCACCTTCGGCCACTTGGACGCCACGGTCGTGCTGTCTCGTGACATCGCTGCCCTTGGTATCTACCCGGCCGTTGACCCGCTTGACTCCACGTCCCGCCAGGTCGACCCGAACATCATCGGCGAAGAGCACTACTCCATCTGCCGTCGTGTTCAGGAAACGCTCCAGCGCTACAAGGAACTCCGCGACATCATCGCCATTCTCGGTATGGACGAACTCGCTCCGGAAGACAAGCTGACGGTTATGCGCGCTCGCAAGATCCAGAACTATCTCTCCCAGCCGTTCCACGTTGCTGAAGTGTTTACCGGTGCTCCCGGCAAGTACGTTCCGCTCAAGGAAACGATCCGCGGCTTCAAGATGATTGTTGAAGGCGAATGCGACGAACTTCCCGAACAGGCCTTCTACATGGTCGGTACCATCGACGAAGCCTTTGAAAAGGCGAAGACCCTGAAGTAATGCTTGCCTGAGGCCGGTCGCAAGATCGGCCCTGTCAAGCGCCCGACAACGGAGCAACTAACATGGCTACTATCAAAGTCGACGTCGTTAGCGCGGAAGAGTCCATCTTCTCCGGTGACGCCGAGCTCGTTTCGCTGCCCGGTAAGTCTGGCGAATTGGGTATTCTGCCTGGGCACGTGCCCCTCATCACGCTGATCCGCCCCGGTTTTGTCCGCATTCATCTGCCGGGCAAGAAGGAAGTGGAACAGGTGTTTGTGGCTGGTGGCGTGCTTGAAGTTCAGCCCGATCTGGTGACTGTGCTGGCTGATACGGCCGTCCGCAGCAATGACCTCGACGAGGCCAAGGCTGCCAAGGCTCTTGAAGATGCCCGCGCACAGCGTCAGAATGCAACGGGCGAAATCGAGATTGCCCGCCTCGAAGCCGAGATGGCCGCTCTGGCCGCTCAGATCGTGGCAATCAAGAAGATTCGTCAGCAGCGTTAAGCGAACGTTGTTTCTGCCAAAAAGGGTGGTATTGTTCAAATACCGCCCTTTTTTTATGTTCAAAATCAAGAAAGCGCAGGGATGCAGGTCAGTCGGCTGCTGGATGCAGGTACGATTATCTGATGCGTAACCAAGCGCTTGAGAACAAAGGTATTTGATTCAATCAGGAGGTCAGCATGGCTGGCGTTAAGGTACTGGTAACTACAGACGGGTCTAATTTGAGTGACAAGGCGATTGATACGGCCATCGATCTGACGAAGCAGCTCGGCGGCGAACTCATCGGCATGACTTCGGTCGTCGGCGAGGCCCCGACCGGTGGTTTTGAGGCCGAGGATGCCGCCGTCCGCGACCGGCTGGCCACCAGCCGCAAGGCTGCCGAAAAGGGCGTCCCGTGCGAAGTGGTTGCCGAGCATGCAGACGCCATCTGGAAGGGCGTGCTGGCCTGCGCCGTCCGCCACGACGTGTCCTTCATCGTGATGGCCAGCCGCGGTCTCGGCTCCATCGGCTCGTTCCTGCTGGGCAGCGAAACCCAGAAGGTCCTGCATCAGGTCGACCGCCCGGTCCTCATCGTCCGCTAACCGTCGGACAAGAGCTTCTTCAAGGCTTCCAGAAGGTCGTCGGTCGAAAGGCCGACGACTTCTATTCGTTTTTCACGGCTCGTGTCGCCGCTCAGCAGACGCACGGAGCTCTTGGAGACGCCCAGCCCCTTGGAGAGGTACTTGATCAGCGTCGCGTTGGCCTTGCCGTCCACAGGAGGAGAGGCCAGGGCGATCTTGAGCCTGTCGCCGTGAACGCCGACGACGGCAGTCCGCTTGGCGCCCGGTTGCGCGTGCACTGCGATGACGGGGGCGTTGTTCTTGCCGGTCGTCAGCCAGCTGGTGTTCGTGAAAGGGGACTCTGGGTTGGCGGGCATGTCTAGCTCTTTTGTATTTCTTCCGTTTCTAAGTGGGAACCATGAAACCGATCAATGATTGCTTTTTGCGTGCGCTCAAGCGTGAAAAAACCGATTTTACCCCCGTGTGGCTGATGCGTCAGGCCGGCCGCTATCTGCCGGAGTATTGCGAAACCCGTGCGCGCGCGGGCAGTTTCATGGGCCTCGCCATGAACCCCGATTACGCTACGGAAGTGACGCTGCAGCCGATCGACCGTTACGGTCTCGACGCGGCCATCCTTTTTTCCGACATTCTGACGGTTCCCGATGCCATGGGCCTCGGCCTGCACTTCGTGGCCGGCGAGGGTCCCGTGTTCGACCATCCCGTTCAGAGCGAGGAGGCCGTTGCCAAGCTCTACGTGCCTGAATCCGACAAGGAGCTCCGCTACGTCATGGACGCCGTGACGTCGATCCGCAAGGCCCTCAACAACCGAGTCCCCCTGATCGGCTTCTCCGGCTCTCCCTTCACGCTTGCCTGCTACATGATCGAAGGCCGCGGCAGCCGCGACTTCCGTACGGTCAAGACCATGATGTACCAGCGCCCCGACCTGCTCGAGCGCGTGCTTGACGTCAACGCCAAGGCCGTTGCCACGTATCTGAACGCCCAGATCGCCGCAGGCGCTCAGGCCGTTCAGATTTTCGACACCTGGGGCGGCATGCTCGCCGACGGCGACTTCCAGCGCTTCTCTCTGCGCTACACCCGCCAGGTGCTCGACAGCCTCGTTCGCGAAAACGAGGGCGAGGTTGTTCCGTCCATCGTCTTCACGAAGGGCGGCGGCGAATGGCTCTCCGAAATCGCGGCCTCCGGCTGCAATGCGGTCGGCCTCGACTGGACGGTCAACATGACCCGTGCACGTCGCGTCGTTGAGGACAAGGTCGCCCTTCAGGGCAACATGGACCCGCTCGCCCTCTTCGGCCCCGAGGAGACAATCCGCGCCGAGGCACGCAAGGTCATGGACGGCTTCGGTATGATTGGCAATGGCGGCCATGTCTTCAATCTCGGACACGGCATCAACCAGTTCACGCCGATTGAAAACGTTCAGATCCTGGTCGACGAAGTTCACGAATATAGCCGACGCTATCACTGATTCTCGATAGGGTTATGCACAGCTTTTTTCAACTGTGCGAGTCGTTGCAAAGGCGCTCAAGATGAAAGATGTCTTGGCGCCTTTGTCTTTTAATGGACTGCAGGACAGTCCCGTTAGGGGATGCCTATTGAACAGATAGTGGCGCGAACAATGGATTTGGACAGGTTTTTAGGAAAAAGCTCGGAAAATTGTCCACAAGATTATCCACATTTCTTCAAGGGGCGGGCCAGAGGCGATGACAAAGGAAGCGGGCGATCTTTATGCAAAGGTGATGGTGGACACGCCGGGGCTCGGGCTGCTTGACTATGCCGTGCCGGCGGACATGCTCGTTGCAGTGGGGGACCGCGTCGTCGTGGGCCTGCGTACGCGGAACGTCGTGGGCATCGTGGCGGGGCTTCGGGCGGCCGCTGATTTCGCGGAGAACAGGGTCAGGCAGATCAAGGCCGTCCTGCGCGACTCCGCGCCCATGACCGAGGAGTGGTTGGCGCTGACCCGCTTTGCCGCGGGCTACTACATCCGCTCATGGGGCGAGGCGGCCGTGCCGACGCTTCCCGTCTTCTTCCGCCGCATTCCCGGCGTGAGGCATCAGAACCAGCTCGAAAAGCTGAAGAAGCTGCCGGAGCCCGCAGGCGAGGCAGGGCCGAAGCCCGCGCTCAACGACGAACAGAGTGCGGCGGTGGAGGCCGTCTCGACGGCTTCCGGCTACAGCCCCTTCCTTCTGTTCGGCGTGACGGGGTCGGGCAAGACCGAAGTCTATCTTCACATCATGGAGCGGGTTCTTGCCCGTGATCCCGAGGCTCAGGTCCTCCTGCTCGTACCGGAAATCAATCTGACGCCCCAACTCGAGGGCCGCGTGCGATCACGCTTTCCCGGCGAGCGTCGTGGCGCTCAACTCAGATCTGGCGGACATGGAGCGCGCGCGCTCCTGGCTTGCCGTACACGAGGGGCGCGCCCGCGTGCTCGTTGGCACGCGCATGTCGGTCTTCTCCAGCTTCCGCAAGCTTTCCCTCGTCATCGTCGACGAGGAGCATGACCAGTCGTTCAAGGCGGGGGACGGACTTCGATACTCGGCCCGAGACCTTGCCGTCTGGCGAGCCCACAGGAACGGGATTCCCGTCGTGCTAGGCTCTGCCACGCCTTCGATTGAAAGCTGGGTCAAGGCACAGTCTGGCGGCTACAGGCTTCTTGAGCTTCATCAGCGCGCCGTACAGAATGCCCTGCTGCCTGCCATCGAGCTCATCGAGCCGCCGAGGCGTGGCTCGGGCGAGGCGCTCTCCGATGAGGCGTGCGCAGCCATGAGCCGTTGTCTGGAAGCCGGCCGTCAGGTGCTTGTGTTTCTCAACAGGCGAGGTTACTCGCCCGTGCTGTCATGCCCCGCCTGCGGCTGGGTGAGCACGTGCAGGCGCTGCTCCACCTTCTCCGTCTTCCACAAGTCTTCCAGATCGCTGGTCTGCCACCACTGCGGCTGGCAGACGGAGGTGCC
>ENA-ORPF01001855-ORPF01001855.1-human-gut-metagenome-genome-assembly--contig:-NODE-1855-length-15551-cov-3.403330_pt1 | contig 15551 bp, 10 predicted proteins | sample MGYA00242140_ERZ509070 | MGnify/ENA primary metagenome ERZ509070 (study PRJEB26280, sample SAMEA2338713) | human gut metagenome | biome: human gut; feature: human-associated habitat; material: faeces... | reverse complement strand
GCTGGATTTGGATGCAAAGGATTTTGCCTACCCCGGAACGTACATAGAAAAAGAGATGGTTCCGTATATCGAAGCGGCGCTTGCAGGAGAAACCGTTTATTCGCAGGAAATCGTGGACACCGCATGGGGGCATATTTTCACAGCCTGCTATCCGGTGCGCGAGGATACCGGCGAGGTTATCGGTGCGATTTGCATGGAAATGGATATGGAGCATACCTATAAGCTGCTGGAGCAAAGCAATCGTGCGGCGGTGAAGATGACTATGTTTGCGGCTATTGTTTTGGTGCTGTTTGCCTTAGGTGCGTATTGCCTGATACAAAAAAGCAGAACGAAAAGCGAGGAGCAGCAGGAGCAGCTGCAAAAGGAAAACGAAGCCATCCGGGCCGAGATCGAGGAGATCACCGCCGGGGCGGCAGGAGGCGGCAGCGAGATCGAAACACTGCGCCGGGATATCAAGGAGGCCGACGGGCAGAAGGATACGCTGGAGGCCCGCCGCAGCATCCTGACAAGGGAAAGCGGCGATGCCATCACCAAGCGGGAGGCCGCCGCCAGCGAGCTTGTGCGCCTGCAGGAAAAGAGCGAAGCAATGCAGGAGCAGCAGAACGGCATCAGCACCAAGATGTGGGAGGAATACGAGCTGACCCGCAGCGAGGCCGCCGAGACCGCCATCCCGCTGGAGGACGTGCCCGCCGCCCAGAAGCGCCTGACCGAGCTGCGGGGACGCATCCGGGGGCTGGGCGCCGTAAATGTGGCCGCCATAGAGGAATACGAGGAGGTAAGCGGCCGCTACCGCTTTATGAAGGAGCAGATAGACGACGCCGAGAACGCCAAGAAGGAATTGACCCGGCTGATCGCCGAGCTTTCCGCCAAGATGAGCGCCATCTTTACCGAGCGCTTTGCGGGCATTAACCGGCACTTCGGCGAGATCTTCCGGGAGCTGTTCGGCGGCGGACACGCCGAGCTGCGTCTGACCGATGCCACCGACCCTCTGGAAACGGGCATCGAGATCATCGTGCAGCCGCCCGGCAAGATCATCAAAAACCTGTCGGCGCTTTCCGGCGGCGAGCAGGCCTTTGTGGCCATCTGCATCTACTTTGCCATCCTGCGGGTCAATCCCGCCCCGTTCGTCCTCATCGATGAGATCGAGGCCGCACTGGACGATGTCAATGTCGGTAAATTTGCCGCCTATCTGCACCGCATGACCGACCACACCCAGTTCATCTCCATCACCCACCGCCGCGGCACCATGGAGCAGGGCGACGTCCTGTACGGCGTCACCATGGAGGAGGAAGGCATCAGTAAGCTGCTGCGGCTGGATGTGGCCGAGATGGAAAAGAAATTCGGCAAGAGCCTGAATTAAGGAGTACCCATGGGATTTTTTGATATTTTTCGCAAAAGCGTAAAAAAGACCAAGCAGAATTTGAGCCTGGAGCTGGATAATTTCTCCGGGAAGATCACCGCCGATACGCTGGAGGAGCTGGAGGAGATCCTCATTCTGGCCGATGTGGGGGTGACCACCGCCGGGAAGATCTGCTCCAGGCTGGGCGAGCGCATCAAGCACAAAAGCATCGACTCCGCCGAGCTGCGGCAGAATCTCTGCGAGATCGTCACCGAGCTGATCCGACGCACCAATCTGGCGGAGGAATACATCCGCAGCATCGAGGAAAAGAACCCGGTGCCTGTATTTGCCGTCACTACCGGCCGTACCTTTCTTTCCATCGGCAATCCGCTGGCCGAGCAGCAGGTTTCCGTCCTTTCGGAGGAGGGCCGCATCATTCAGGAAATGGCCGAAAAATCCGATTGTGTCATTGTCGGCCGCCGCGCGGATTACATCCTGCGGGATAAAAATCCGTTAAAGCTTTTCATCTATGCCGATATGGATTTCAAGATGCAGCGCTGCCGCGAATGGGAGCATTTCGGCGAGGAGATCACCGATAAAGCCCTGCGGCAGAAGATCATCAGTGTTGATAAGGAGCGCGCCAAGTACTACGAGTTCATGACAGGCCAAAAATGGGGCGACAAGGCGAATTACGATATCTGCCTCAATACATCCGCCCTCAGCATCGAAAAGGCCGTAGAGAGCATCCTTGCGCTTCTCAAATAGTCCTCTCCCCTTCCCCGCCCAAAAACAGCATCATAAAAGGCAGACTCCGTAAAAGAGTCTGCCTTTTCGTTTTGCCTTTAAGAAAGCAGCTTGACCGCAAGGAACATGATCGCCGCAAGGATCAGCATAATGGGCAGAAAGGTCAGCAATGCCGAAATGACCATTGCGGAAAGATCACCCTTCTCCAAATTCTCCTTGGCAAGAGGGTTTTCATCCTTCGGGTCAGCGGGAAGGCTCGGCTCGCCGTCCTCCCCCTGCTGCCCGTTCATCCGGTTCAGGTATTCCCGGTTGCGATGGTTCATGGTGTCCATTGCGCGCTTTTGGCGTTCCTTAAAAATCATGGGATCTCCTCGTGTACCGCTTACAGATTATCCTTCAGGATATGGTGGCAGGCCACAAAGTGGTTGGGGCGAACCTCCTCCATTTCGGGCGTCACGATCTTGCAGATATCGGTGCAGTACTTGCAGCGGGTATGGAATTTGCAGCCCTTGGGGGGGTTGACCGGGCTGGGGATATCGCCCTCCAAAATGACCAGATCACGGTCATCATCCACATTGGTGGTGGGAATGGCTCCCAGCAGGGCTTCGGTATAGGGGTGCAGCGGGTGATCGAACAGCTCCTGCGATTCGGCCTGCTCCACCATATTACCCAAATACATAACGCCGATGCGATCGGAGATATAACGAACGACCGAAAGGTCATGGGTAATGAACAGATAGGTCAGGTTCTGCTGCTCCTTCAGATCGCTCAACAGGTTGATGATCTGCGACTGGATGGAAACGTCCAAAGCCGAAACAGCCTCATCGCAAACGACAAACTTCGGGCTGGTGGCCAGGCTTCGCGCAATACCGATTCTCTGGCGCTGACCGCCGGAGAACTGGTGGGGATAGCGGTGCAGGAAGTAGGAAGCAAGTCCGCACTCCTCCATTACGCTCATAATCGCATCCTGCAGTCTGGGGCTGTTCTTGGTGTAAAAGCCGTGGGAAACCAGGCTCTCACCGATGATCTGACCGACAGACATACGGGGGTTCAGCGAAGAATAGGGGTCCTGGAAAATGAGCTGCAGGTCGCTGCGCAGCTGGCGCATCTCCTCATAATTCAGTCGTGCCAGGTCAATACCGTCATCCCGGTAGCCCTCATACTTCTGGAAGCGCTCATCATCCTTATACGGCTCACGCATCTTGTTCAGCACTTCATGCTCCGCAGCAAGCTCCTTTTCGACCTCTGCGATCTGCGCCTGAACCTCCTCTACCTTCTTGCGGGCAGTCGCCGCCTTGGGGGCGTCCTCCGAAGACTTGTAGAGGATATCGGCCAATTCGACCGAAAGGGATCTCTCCTTGAGATGGAGCTTATGCAGCTGTTTGGAAAGCTTGTTGATCTTGAGGAACTGCTCCGAAACGGGCGCAAGATCCTCCACCACAATGAAACCGCCGATGACGTTGGTGATATCCAGGAGCGCATCGTGTGCCTTTTTCTTGGCAGCCGCCAAATCATTGTGATGCTTCAGCTTATCCTCATCGCTCATGGCGTCATATTCCGCCTGAAGATGATCCCGTTTTTCCTCCAGTGTAACCAGGTGCTTGCGGCGCTTATCCAGCGTCTTGATGGTCTCACGGATATATTCGGGGCACAGCTCATCGATGGTGCGGCCATAATACATGGTACGGCCATCGGTCTGGGGATAAACCTGCAAAATGGTACGGCCGAAGGTGGACTTACCGCAGCCGGACTCGCCTACCAGACCAAAGGTCTCACCCTCGTAGATCTCAAGGTCGATGCCATCATTGGCCTTCACATACATCCCGCGCTTTTTCAGCGGGAACCACTGCTTCAGATTGCTGATGCGGAGCAAAACTTTTTTATCATTTGACATTTTGTTTTCTCTCCTCCTTATTCGGGTAATAGCATCTGATGTGGTGTTCTTCGGTCAGATGGGTCATGGGAGGCTCGGCCTCGTGGCACTTTTCGGTGGCGTATTTGCAGCGGGGTGCAAATTTGCAGCCCTTGGGCAAATCCAGCGGGTGCGGTACCGCACCGGGGATGGCCTCCAGCCGCTGATTGGTGGGGGTATCCAACCGGGGGATGGATACCAACAGTCCCTCCGTGTAGGGGTGGGAAACCTCGGTCTTGGGGTCGAACAGCATCTTGGCGGGAACCCGCTCCACTACCTGGCCGCAGTACATAACCGCTACATAGTCCGCCATCTGGTTAATAACGCCCAGGTCATGGGTGATAAACAGAATACTGGTGCCGTTTTCCCGCTTCAGGTCGTTCATCAGGCGCAGGATCTGTGCCTGGATGGTCACGTCAAGGGCGGTGGTCGGCTCATCGGCGATCAGCAGCTTGGGCCGGCAGGCCAGCGCCATGGCGATCATAACACGCTGACGCATACCTCCGGAAAGCTGATGCGGATACTGCTTTGCAACGATCTCTGGGTTGGGGATCTTAACCTCACGCAGCAGGTCGATGGATTTTTCAGCGGCCTCCTTCTTGGAAAGCCCCTGGTGGATGATAAACGGCTCGGAAAGCTGCCGCTCAATGGAGAAAACGGGGTTGAGGCTGGTCATGGGCTCCTGGAAAATGACCGAAATATCGTTGCCGCGGATCTTATACATCTCGCTCAACGGCAGCTTGGTCAGGTCCACACCGTTAAAGAGGATCTCGCCGCCGGCAATATAGCCGTTGCCGTCCAGCAGGCGCAGGATGCTCATGGCCGAAACGCTCTTACCGGAGCCGGACTCGCCTACTACGCCCAGGGTCTTCCCTTCTTCTACCGTGTAGGAAACATTGTTTACGGCCTTTACGGTGCCGCGCTTTGTATCAAAGAAGGTATACAGATCGATGATCTCAAGCAGTTTTTTCTCGTTATCCATACTATACCCTCCTTATCTTTCATTCGATTTCGGATCCAGTGCGTCGCGCAGACCGTCACCGATCAGATTGATGCAGACGCAGGAAAGACCGAAGATCAGACCAACGAATACCCAGTTCCACCAGTAGTTCTGGATGATAACGCTGTTATTGGCATTGGAAAGCATATTGCCCCAGGTGGGTGTGGGTGCCGGAATACCGAATCCCAGGTAGGAAAGGGTACTTTCGGTCAGCATGGAAGTACCAAACGAAAGGGTGATGGAAACCAGCACGACGGACATTACGTTGGGGATGATGTGCTTAAAGATGATCTTGTTTTCCTTAACGCCGATGGTCTTTGCAGCGGTAACATACTCCATCTCACGCTGGGCAAACATCTGCGCACGTACCTGACGGCAGAGCCCCGGCCACGAAAGCAGACCCAGAATGACCATGATGATATACATTCGCTGCTCCACGCTTACCTGCGAACCAAGCACCGCGGAAAGGATCATGGCGAAGGGGATGAACGGCATACTGGAAACGACCTCTGCCACACGCATGATGGCCATATCGAGGAAGCCGCCGAAGTAACCGGCGATACCGCCCAGCAGAATGCCGATGATGGTGGAAATCACAACGGAAAGTGCGCCGATGGTCATGGTCATCTTACCGCCGTTTACCAGACGGGCAAAGATATCACGGCCGAGGTCATCGGTTCCCAGCAGGAAGCCCTTGAGGCCCCAGGCGTGGATTTCGCCGTTGTTGTCTACTGCGTAGTTCTGATAATACCCGGTATAGATGTTCTTGACGTCCACGGAGTCATTGGTCAGCTCACCGGGAACGCTGATCTGCTTATAACGGTTGTGGCCCCAGGAGGCAACGTTGCCGTCCTCCATTACAACGGTGTAATGGTAACGCCCGCCCTCGATCTTGATGGGCTTGGCGCTGAACGCAGGCAGGGAGCCCTCGCCGCGGGTAGTAACGCCCCAGGTAAGAATGGTGCCGTCACTCTTCAGCGCAGCAACGGAGTTTGCGGTAGCAGCGATGGAAACCACGCCGCTCTTGGCGCCCTCGGGGATACCGGTCGAAAGCAGAGAGGTCGCCTTATCGCCGGAGTAAACCACGGCGCCCTCATCCGTCAGGATGACATAGGCGGTGTCGGTCAGTGCGGCATCCACCACATGGCCGTCATACAGCTCCTTATCCATACCGATATCGGCAAAGTTCGCGTTGCCCCACAGGAGCAGGCGGTTGTCATCGGTAAGGGCTGCGGAGAACTGATGGGATGCAAAAACCTTGGTGATCTTGAAGTTGTGGAAACGGTTGTTTTCGGAAAGCTCCTGCGGCAGCTTGGTCTGACCCAGACGGGCGTTGCCCCAGCAGTAAACGGTTCCCTTATCGTCCACGGCCACAATGTGGTCAAAGCCGGCAGCGATCTGCGTGATCTTTGCCTTCTGAACCTCCTTGGGAACGTCGGCAACGTCGATCACACGGGAAACCTTGGTCTTACCCCAGACATAAACATTACCGTTTACGTCCACACCGGCGGAGAAGTTGGAGCCAACCGAAATATCGGCGATTCCCTCTTTCTCCAGCTCATCGGGATAGTCCATCATGGAATATCCGGGGGAAACATTGACCAGCGTGCTGTCCTGCTCGCCCAAATCCAGCACAACAAAGCTGGGAGCGATAAACACAAACAGCATGATGAGGATCAGCAGTACAAGAGAGATAACAGCCAGCGGCTTGGAGAAGAAGCTCTTTGCCACCATACGGGCGGGGCTTTGCAGCGCTTCCTCTGCGTAAATGTCCATTTCCTTATTCGGGAAAAACAGGCGGGAGAACCAGCGGCCCAGTGTCCCCTTCTTCTCCCCGGAGCCTGCCTTCTTATTTTCTTTACTCATATTCAGCAGCCTCCTTCCTTACTTGTTTACACGAACGCGGGGATCGACCAGGCCGTAGCTCAAGTCGGTAAGCAGTACGCCTACCAGGCTCACCACGGTGTAGAACATCTGCATGGCAAGCACCAGCTCATAGTCGGTGTTGTTCAGCGCCTGCCAGTACAGCCGGCCGGTGCCGTTCAGGGCAAAGGTCGTTTCGATAACCAGCGAGCCGCCGGTGAATACCGAGATGATCCAGCCCATGATGGAGGTGGAAACCGGAAGCAGCGCATTGCGCCATGCATGGCTGTAAATAACCACCTTTTCCTTCAGGCCCTTTGCCCGTGCGGTACGGATATAATCCTGCGTCAAGGTATCGATCATCGCCGCGCGGACGGTACGGGTCATGCCCGCCAGTCCGATGAACACCAGTACCAGTATGGGCAGCGCCATATAGTACATTCTGTCCGCAAACTCGGCAAATCCGGTGTAGGTGGAGCCGGGGGTCTTGGCGCCGCCTACCGGGAAGATCTTCAGCTTAACGGCAAACAGATAGATGAATACAATACCGACCAGATAGCTGGGTAAGCTATATCCCACTACCGTTACCGCCTGTATCGCGCTATCGGAAGCCTTCCGGCGATGGACAGCACAATAAATACCCAGCGGAATGGTAATGGCAAGGGTAAGAATGGTGCTGAACAGGTTTAGCAGGATCGTATTGACCATCGGTGCTTTTATTACATCAATGACCGGACGCTTATACACGGTGGAGTCACCAAACTGGCCCTGCAAAAGGCCGTTCAATGTCCCACCCACATCCGGTATCAAGCCCATCCAACGGGCATAGCGAACGATAAGCGGATCATCCAATCCCAATTCGGCTCGTTTTTCCAGATACTGACGCTGCCACTCTGCCGGTTTTAGAACCTTACGCAGCGGTTCCATCTCCACCATAGCGGGGTCACCCGGAATTAAATTATAAAGGGCATACATCAGCAGTGATACGATAAAGAACACGATGACGATGTATACCAGTCGTTTTAGGATATACTTCCCCATTTACCTTTGGCCTCCCAATTATAAAATAACGAGCAAACGCATGAAGGCGTTTATTCTTATATCATAAACCATTTACGGATAAATTGCAACTTTTGAATTGGAAAATTGTAAACAAATACTGAAATTCTATTTATTTATGCAGGATATACGGCATATGGTAAAAAAAACGGGGGCGGCAGATGAACCGCCGCCCCCTCTTTTGATGCATTAACTACGTGTGGGCGATAGATTATTTAGCACCAACCCAGTTAGCATACAGGATAGCACGCTCGAAGCCCCAGAAGGAATCCTCGGCATAGTTATCGATGGTGTTGGGATAAACAGTAACATAGATGTTGGAGTACAGGGGAACCATGGGCAGCAGCTCATTCCAGCGAATGATATACTTCTCCCACAGGCTCAGGTAGGTAGCCTCGTCGCCGGGCTCTACGCCGTAAACCATATCCATGGAGAGCTTATCCAGCTCCTTATCGTACAGGTGCTGTACGTTGTAGCCCTGCTCGATGTACTCGGGATCGGTGGTCCAGTTGTAGGACTCATCATAGACACCGCCGTTGTAGCCGGTAGCCAGGTTGAACATATTGTAGGTAGGAACAGAGAAGTCGCCGACAGCGCCGTTCATTTCCTGACGATACATATAGCTCAACAGGCTGGGGAAGGTCATCTCGGTCTTAACGATGGAAATACCGGCAGCCTTGGTGGCATCGCTGCTCGCCAGCATGGTGGTCAGCAGGGCGGAAACGGAGTTACCCTCGGAGGAAGCCCAGTTCAGGGTGGCGGGCATCAGAATGGTGCCGTCAGCCAGAACCTTATTGAAGCTCTCATAGTATCTGGCCTGCTCCTCGGTAACCTTGGCATAACGAACCTCGCCGGAGCCGTCAACATAGTCGGAACCGTCAGCGTTATAAACGAAGCCGGCCTGCTTCAGCAGCTCAACAGCCTTTTCGGGGTTGTAGTCATAGTGGTTGACCTTCTTGTCGATGTCGGTCTTGTCGGTCATGGAGAAAGCGGTGCAGTAAGGACCATGCACTACGCTGCCCCAGCCCTGGCAGAAGGTCTGGGCAAACTCAACGCGGTTCAGCAGGTAAGCAACAGCCTGACGGAACTCGGTGAACTGGGCAGGGCCAAGGTCGCAGGCAAAGCCGAAGTAACCGTAACCGGCACGGTCATACTGGCTGGGGCTGCTGTCGATGGTGCCGGCCTCGATGAGGTCGAGAACAGCGTTGACCTGGGCGCCATCAGCAATCTGGGAATAGATCTGGATCTGACCGGTGGAGATCATATCCATAACGGTATCATCGGAGGTCTTAACGATAACTAGCTTCTGGATACCGGGCTTCTGACCCTCGAAGTTGCCGTTGTAGTTCTCGTTTACCTCCAGAACGATCTCGCGGGAGCTCTCATCGAAGCTAACGAGGTTGTAGGGGCCGGCGGTAACACGGTTACCGGTGGCAAAACGGCCGGCAGTAACGGTCTCACCAACGGTCGCAGCGGTAAATTCCTTGCCGTCGGCATTTACAAAGTAAACGCCCTCGCCGTCATCCTTAACAGACCAGCCCTCGCCGAACCAGTAGGTGAGGTTAACGGCCCGCATCTCGGCATAAGTAAGGTCATAGTAGAAGGGCAGATAATTGGTCTCGCCATCCTCGCCGGTCTTGGCGATGGTGATGGAGAAGGTCTTCTCATCATACAGACGTACAGCGGAAAGAACGTTGGTCTCGCCGTTACGATAAGCCAGGCCGCCGGGCAGCATGTTATAGATAGCGGAAACAACGCCCATCTCCTTACCTGCAGGAGAGGTAAGGAACATGTGCCAAGCTACGAAGTTCTCGGCGGTAACAGCCTCGCCGTTGTTGAACTTCAGGCCGTCATTGATGACGAACTTGAAGGTAACGTTGCCGTTCTCCTCCTCGATACGCTCGTAGGACTTAACGACAGTCTTGTTGATCACATAGTCACCGTGCTGGTTGCTCTCGATAGTGGTCATATCATCGGTGAGCTTCACGACCGCATTATCGGTGGCGTTGGGGTTTCTTACGAAAGCGGAATAGGCCCAGTCGCCGGACGCTTCGGTAGAAGTACCGATAACAACCTGACCGTCAGCTTTCTTCTTGCCCTCGCCGCAGGCTACCATGGTAAGAACCATGACTACAGCGAGCAACAGAGCCAGAAACTTTTTCATGTTGCAGATCCTCCTTATTGTTTTTATTGTTTTTTCTATTTTGAATCGGGCTTGCGCCGCGGATTCACATGGTTATTTGGGGGAAAATGATCGTTTTCAGGGTATTTCCTGCAATCGATTAAATTTTATAGTTTATACTATCATATTTATTTATCTTTGTCAATTCTGTAATGCAGGATAATCGCATCATATCCTGCATTTTTATTAGAACTGACTAGTTTATTTTTGGCAGTCCCCTGCCCTGTTTCATAATTTACACAATAGTATTATTCAATTCCGGTCATATCATAGCCCTTCAGCCACTCGCTGGCAGTCCGGCATACCCCGTTCAGGCAGCTTTCCTCAAAGGGGCTTTCCAGTCCGGCGTTCTTCAGCAGCTCGGTAAATACCCGGCTGCCGCCCTGGCGGGTATAGGCCATGTAATGCTCCCAGGCGTCCTTGCGGTCCTTCTGCTCCATCGCCCACATCTGCAGGGCCACCGTCTGCGCCAGGCAGTAATCGATATAATAGAACGGGCTGGAATAAATATGGTGCTGCCGCTGCCAGCCCTCGCCCTCGCTGTAGAACGGAATATCGCCGTCCAGCTTCATCCACGGCATATAGATGCCCAAAAGCTCCTTCCAGACGTTATGGCGCTCTCTCGGGGTCATATCGGGCTTTTCATATACCACGTGCTGGAAGTGGTCCACCATGGTGCCGTAAGGGATAAAGGTAAGGGCGCCGGAAAGATGGCTGTAACGGAACTTGCGGGCGTCCTCCCCGAAGAAGCCCTCTGCCCACGGCCACGCCATAAATTCCATCGACATGGAATGAACCTCGCAGCCCTCCATGCTGGGCCAGATGTAGGAGGTGGGGATGCGGTGGCGGTTCATATAGGCGGCAAAGGCGTGGCCGGCCTCGTGGGTGACGACCTCGACATCGTGCTGGGTGCCGTTGAAGTTGGCAAAAATAAACGGCACTTCGTAATCATCCAGGCTGGTGCAGTAGCCGCCGCCCGCCTTGCCGGGGGTGGAGAGCAGGTCCATCAGCTGGTCGTCCAGCATCTTGTGGAAGAACTCGGCGGTTTCGGGGGACAGCTCCTCGTAGAACTTTTTGCCCTGAGCCACGATGGCATCGGCATCACCGCAGGGTTTGGGGTTGCCGCTGCGGAACATCAGGGCGTTGTCGGCGGCGTTCATCGGGTACTGCTTGCCCAGGCGCTTGGCCTGCTCGCGGTAGATGCTGTCGGCCACGGGGACGAGGTATTTCACCACAGCAGCGCGGAATTTTTCCACATCAGCCTTGGTGTAGCAGTTGCGGCCCATGCGGTAGTAGCCCAGGGTAGTGTAGCCTTCGTACCCCAGTTTTTTGCCCATGGTGTCCCGCAGGTGGACCATCTTGTCGTAAATGGAGTCGAACTCCTCCTGATGCTCCTTATACCAGGCACCCTCGGCTTTCCAGGCGGCCAGGCGGCGGGCATCGTCGGGGTCGTTTTTGGAGGGAGAGAGCTGGCTTAGGGTGTAGACGCCGCCCTCAAAGGGGATCTGGGCCGAGGCGATCAGCTTGCCGTACTGGGTGGAGAGGTCGTTTTCCTGGGCCATCTCGTCCAGGATCTCCGGCGAGAAGGCTTTCTGGGCGATCTCGGCGTTGAGGAACATCAGCTCGCCGTATTCCTCGCCCAGCTGTTTGCGGTAGGGGGATGCCAGCAGGGCGGCGCTCCAGGTATTCTGGCACTCCTGGATCTGCGGGGTGGCAGAATTCCAGAAATTCATCTCCTCATCGTAGAATTCATCCCGGGTATCGATGGTGTTGCGGATGCTGGCTAGGTTGGCCAGCGTGTCCACGTGCTTGTTCAGGGTCTGTTCGTCCAGAAAGGCGGCCTTGGCGGCGGCGTAGTCAGGCGCGGCGGCAAAGCGCTGGGTCACAGCAGCAAACTGCGCCTTGATCTCGTCCAGGTTCGGGCGCTGATAGGGCATCTCAGAAAATTTCATGAGCGTATTTCTCCTTTGTGCGTTTTGTAGGCATTATAGCATAGAAGCGCAAAAAAGGCAAAGATATAAATAGATACAAAAAAGCCTCCCTTGTGCAAAGGGAGGTGGCACGGCGAAGCCGTGACGGAGGGATTGTAACCTTACGTGGTAGACCGATTTGCAACGCAGGCAGGACAATCCTCCACCGCTTCGCGGAGCCCCCTTTACACAAGGGGGTCTTTATGCGTCGTTAAATCCTGCGGTATCTCCGCTTCAAATTCTGCAGCAGCGTATGCTTGGGCCGGCTGCGGATCAATTTCCACAAAAAGCTGCTCAACGCGCGCTCCTCGCGGGCATCGGGAGCCTGGCCGCCGTAGACGCAACGCTCCAGCAGGGCGCAGGTAGAGTGCCTTTTCCTGCTCGGTGGTGACGGTAAGCATATTACGCTTACGTATAACATCCGGTCCGTGATCCCGCAACAGAAAATCTGCATTTTTCGCTACTTTGTCTTATACTTCGCCAGTTGTGCACATGTGTTGGAATTTAACAATGCCACTTTTTAGCAAGTTGCCGCAAATTTTGAAAACGCACGGTTTTCATGTTTTGCAAAACGCCAATTTATGCCCACACAAGCAATTCAAAATTGACCACAGTAACTGTTATATGGTAGAATATGTCTATATATTATATGCTGCACCAGTGCCATTTTTAGGAGGGCCTTATGCAGAAAAATTTCACCCTAAAACGTATCGTCTGCCTCCTGGCAGCCCTTTGCCTGGCCGCTGGGCTGGTGGGCTGCGCCGATATGCCCGCCAGCAGCAGTGAGGAAAGCAGTCTGCCCACGATTTTGGTGGGCAGCGATGTCTACCCGCCCTTCAACTATATTGGCGAGGACGGCGCCCCCACCGGTATCGATGTGGAGCTTGCCAAAGAGGCATTCCGGCGTATGGGCTACCGCGCCGAGTTTACCATCATCGACTGGGAGCGAAAGACCCAGCTGCTGGAAACCGGCGACATTGACTGCGTGTGGGGCAGCTTTACCATCAACGGACGAGAGGATGACTACCGCTGGGCCGGCCCCTACATGGCCAGCCGCCAGGTGGTGGCCGTAATGCCCGGCAGCGATATTGAAACCATTGCCGACCTGGAGGGCCGCACCCTGGCTGTGCAGAGCACCACCAAGCCGGAGGAACTGTTTCTGACCGACGCCTCCCTGCCCGCCCTGCGGGACCTCTACTGCTTTGAGGACCGGGAGCTGATCTACACCGCCCTGGGCAAGGGCTACGTGGACGCCATCGCCGCCCACGAAGTCTCGATCCTGCAGTACATGCAGGACTACAACACTGAGTACCGCATTTTGGACGAGCCTTTACAAGTGGTGAGGCTGGGCGTCGCCTTTGGCAAAAACGACGTGCGCGGGCTGGAAACGCAGCTGACCGCCACCCTCGATGAGATGCGGGCGGACGGGACTTTAGCCGCCATCATCGGCAAGTATCTGGCAAACCCCGAAAAATTTTTGGAGATGGACGGTCTTGTCGAATAGAAAAGTATCTTCCTTCACCGTCCGCTTTTTCTGGCCCCTGATGCTCTGCCTGGGGCTGGGGCTGATGGCGCTGGTGGGGCTGATGTCCTACCGCAGTGACCTGCACCTGGCCAGCCAGAACCTCACCGATGCCACCCAGTACGTCAAACAGCAGCGTACAGCCTACGACCGATTCAACGATACCTCAGTAACCAAAAGCCTGCTGCGCGTCATCGAGAACGCCCAGCAGATCGACCGCGAGATCCAGTACAAGATTGCCTTGACCGGCGAGGCCACGCTGAACACCGACGACCTGCGCCGCTATACCTACGAGCAGTGGCTGACCGGCATCGTCCTGATGAACGAGCACGGCGTCGTCCAGCGGGAGTACAGCACCGACGGGCTGGACTACGCCGCCCTGCGCGAATACGTCACCAAGGACACCGTGCTGGAAACCGCCCAATTCCCCATTAAGACCTACACCGCCCGCATCCGGCTGGACGATGGCTCCTACGTGGACCTGGCTGCCCACGGCCGCACCGACGAGCCGGGCGTGATCGTCGTTTATTATCATACCAGCGCCGAATATGTTACCGACTACAACCTGATCATCCAGAACTTGCTGGAAGGCTACGACCCCGGCACCGAGGAAACGCTGGTGGTCACCAGCGGCGACAGCATCATTGCCGCCAACCGCGAAGGCCTGGCCGGGCAGAACGTCGACGACGTGCCGGTGCTGCGCAGCATCCGGGAGAACGCCCACGGCGGCGAGATGACCCGCGTGCGGGCCGGTTCCGGCGACGGCGAGTGGGTCTACTGCATGCTGGAGCGCGGGCGGGACTACTACGTCTACGCCTACATGCCGCTGACCCGCGCACTGGACACCACGCCCAAGAACCTGCTGTTCACGCTGTTGGCCTACGCCATGGTGCTGTTCATCGTCATCATGATCCGCTGGCGGCTCAAGCATGGCTACCAGGAGGAACAGCTCCGCCGGGAGCAGAGCTACCAGCAGCAGTTGAAAGACGCCGCCCGCAAAGCCGAGAGCGCCAACCGCGCCAAGACCGAGTTTTTGCAGCGCATGAGCCACGACATCCGCACACCTATCAACGGCATCCGCGGCATGGTGGAGATCGGCGACTATTACAGCGAGGACCTGGCCAAACAGGCTGAGTGCCGCCGCAAGATCTGGGATGCTTCGACTCTGCTGCTGGAGCTGGTGAACGAAGTGCTGGACATGGGCAAACTGGAATCCGGCGAGATCGTGCTGGAAAGCTGCCCGTTCAACGTGATAGAGCTGAAAGACGGCATCCGCCAGACGATGGAGCGCGCCGCCGCCGAGCGCGGCATCACGATGACCGACCGCACCGAGGTCAAACACACCACACTCATTGGCAGCCCGCTGCACCTGAAGCGGCTGCTGATGAACATTTGGAGTAACGCCATCAAGTACAACAAGGACAACGGTTCCATTGACCTGACCTGCCGCGAGGTGCGCAGCGACGGCAAGATTGCCTGGATCGAGTTTATCTGCGCCGACACCGGTATTGGCATGAGTGAGGAGTTCCAGAAGCACCTCTACGAGCCGTTCACCCAGGAGCACAGCGACGCCCGCACCTCCTACAACGGCACGGGACTGGGCATGGCCATCACAAAAAGTCTGGTGGAGAAGATGGGCGGAACGATAGAATGCCGCAGTAAGCTAGGGGAGGGCACGACCTACTGCATCACGATTCCCTTTGCCATCGACTCCAGCGCTGCCCCGCGGGTCGAGGAAACCGCCGTCCTGCCTGCCGCCACGCCGGCGGGCATGCACGTACTGCTGGCCGAGGACAACGAGCTGAACATAGAGATTGCCGTGTTTGTGCTGGAGAACGCCGGTGTCACGGTGACAAAGGCCGTCAACGGGCAGGACGCGCTGGACCAGTTTGCCGCCAGCGCCCCCGGCACCTTTGATGCCATCATCATGGACGTGATGATGCCGGTGCGGGACGGCCAC
>ENA-ORPF01001851-ORPF01001851.1-human-gut-metagenome-genome-assembly--contig:-NODE-1851-length-15580-cov-3.290177_pt1 | contig 15580 bp, 16 predicted proteins | sample MGYA00242140_ERZ509070 | MGnify/ENA primary metagenome ERZ509070 (study PRJEB26280, sample SAMEA2338713) | human gut metagenome | biome: human gut; feature: human-associated habitat; material: faeces... | reverse complement strand
TTATCCGTAAAGATTCAAGAGCCGCCGGTAAGGAATTTAAGCGTTATAGAGAGTTGCGCAATCAGATCCGGGATATGTATATCAACGGCACTTACTACGATAGTGTCTTGAGTATAGTTAACGGGGAGCAGGAGACCGAGGTATTCCGTGAAAATGCCAATAAGGACGCCACCACCCTGGGCACCATGCGAGACCTGATTGCCGGAGAGACCTGCAAGAAGATTTATCGGCAGTTAATTTTGGATCCGGTTATTATGGACCTTCATGACCGGCACGTTATTCACTTCCATGATATGGACTACCGATTGATGAAGGGCATTACAAACTGCTGTTTAACAAACATGGAAGATATGTTGGACAACGGAACAGTGATGAATGGAAAGAAAATCCGGTCGCCACACTCCCTCCGAACTGCTGCAACTGTTGCTACTCAGATTATATTAGGCATAACTGGGTCACAATATGGTGGTATCAGTTGGAACATATCTGCCCTAAGCCCATACCTTCGCAAATCAAAAGCCCGATATGAAGAGTTCGTGGACCGATTTGATTCTATTTCGGAAGGAGATAAGAGTTTGATGGTAAATCAAATGGTAGCTAAAGAGCTCCATGATAGCATCCAAACTGTCCTCTATCAGCTCAACTCAATGAATACGACTAACGGTTAACATATTGGCCGCTCAATGCGGAAACGTATTGATGAAGAAGGTGGTGAACCTATAAATATAGGGTGTGAGTTGTTATATATATAACAAACTTGCTAACGGTAGAAGTTAAATAAGGCGAATAACGCGCGAATCCGCTTCAGAAGAGACCCTAAGACCCAATAAATTGGGTAGCAGGTGATACCGTGCCAAGATCGATTATTAAAGAAATTCGATAAGGTGTATCGACTATTCCGCAAGGAAGTAGTTTGTGGGTGTAAGCCCCACTTACGAAGCGCCATCTACCTAAACGATATTCTATCGCATGGTAAAGAGATAGTCAGGCTCTATGGTAACATAGAGAGGGCACCGCAAAGCCCATTTGTCACCATTTTCTGCTATGAGAAAGGCAGAAAGGGGTATGAAAAAGAAACAGCAATGTTGATTGAGGAGTTATTTAAACAGAGGTTGGCCGGAATGGAATCACCGGATGGCCATAATATCAATCCAGCCTTCCCTAAGCACTATATTTTGGGGAAGTAAAATGTGGTGAACCTATAAATATAGGGTGTGAGTTGTTATATATAACAAACTTGCTAACGGTAGAAGTTAAATAAGGCGAATAACGCGCGAATCCGCTTCAGAAGAGATCCTAAGGCCCAATAAATTGGGTAGCTGGCAATACCGTGCCAAGATCGATTATTAAAGAAATTCGATAAGGTGTAACGACTATTCCGCAAGGAAGTAGTTTGTGGGTGAAACTCCCACTTACGAAGTGCCACACATAGAAGAGATAGTCTAATGTCTTATGAAAATAAGAATGCAAAATGAAAATAATTTACGTGCTCACCGAAGAAAACATCAAGCCCGGTCACAAACTAACCCAGTTGGCCGCTGAATGTTCTTCGAAGCGAATGGTTCCCGATTATATTTCCGAAAAGAAAATGAAGGAATATAAAGAAGGAAATTGTTTTTCGATGATGGGTAAGTGAAAATGCAGCCCATCTAAAACCTATCGAATCTCCTACTCGGAGAGTGTCGTGGTAAACTATTTATAAGTAGGTTGTGTTAATAGCACATTTATTACTACGGCCAACGGCTAGATTGGTATATTCATATGCGAATATCGATATATTAATGAGGTCCGTGCTAAATTTAGATTTATAAATCTAATAAATGTGTATCGACTATCCCTGATGAGTGTAGGGGAGTAGGGCTAGAGATGAGTACTGGCCCCAAGCGGTAGGCCACCGATATTGGTGGAACATATAGTCAGTGTTTAACATGTGCAGAAGTTGTCTCTCCGTATGGCGAGACGAAAATGGGGAGGCCAAATTTAATGGTCGAGGTAATATTGGTGTGATTTCCATCAACATCCCATACTTGGCTTTGGAATCACAGACATGGGAGGAGTTCTTGAAGAAATTGGAAGATATGGTTGATTTAATCTCAGCCCAACAAAAGAAGGTATACGATTCCATCGCAGCCACTAAGGTCGATGTAGCCCCGTTAATGTGGTGTCATGGTGGTATTTCAAGGGCCAAACCGGGCACGTTGATTGGTGATATAATCAAGGATAGATACTTTACTGCATCTATTGGTTATATGGGAGTAGCCGAAGCGGTATATAGATTTGGTGTCGAATACGTTTCGGACAAAGGCCACGAGATGGGGTTGGAGATTATGAAGACGTTATATGAACGTACTGAGTATAATAAGGAAAAGTACAACCTCGGATTGGCGGTATATGGTACTCCCGCGGAATCCCTGACCGACAAGTTCGCAAAGGCTCTCAAGGAATTTCCTACCATTCCCCATGTGAATGATAGACCTTATATAACTAACTCATACCACATTCCGGTCGAATATAAGACGGATGAGTTCAGCAAATTTAAATTTGAATCTGAATTCCAAAAATATTCTACCGGAGGAGCCATTAGTTACGTGGAGCTCGGCGATGTTAGCAAGAACCCACAAGCTGTATGGGATACCCTGCGAGCTATCTATGACTACATGATGTACGCGGAAATCAATACTAAATCCTGTGGTATATGTTATAGCTGTGGACACGAAGGGGCTCTTATATTACATAAAGACGGAACTTGCGAATGTCCGGCTTGTGGGGAGAAGCGCTCTGATAAGTTATATTACGTACTGCGTATGTGTGGTTATCTCGGAGCCATCTCCAACCGACCAAACGAGGGTCGTATGGGAGACTTAATGGGTCGAGTAGATCATTGTAATATAGATTTAAAATTGGATTAAAACATGAGAGTAATTGCTATTAAGAAATATGACGTACAAAACGGTCCCGGTACTCGTTTAAGTATTTGGACGGCCGGTTGTTGTAACCATTGCCCCGGTTGTTGGGCTCAGAATACGTGGAATCCCCATCAGGGGGTTCCCCTTTCTGATAAATTAAATGAAATTGAGGCATTGGTCAATGATCCCTATATAACTGGTGTAAGCTTGTTGGGCGGGGATCCATTATATAACATTATGGATGCCGACCGCCGGAAACAGAACTGGAGAGAGTTTATCGAACTCCTCAAGATGTGCTCGGTCAAATCTATATGGATGTGGACCGGTTACACTTGGGATGAGATAACCGCGGAACTTGGTTCGAAGGAGCTGGCCGAGATGTGCAATTATATTGATTATATGGTGGTCGGACGATTCGATATTAACCAACGAAACCTCGACTTACCCTGGAGAGGTAGTAGTAACCAACAAATCCTTAAAATTCGTTGTAACGCGAAAGGCCATTATCCGGAGGATGTAACTAAGTTGGCAGATTTAGGAAAATTAAAGTGGACGAATTAAACAAGCCGACCAGTCCCATTATATTAGTTTGTTAAGAAATAAAACAACATTTAAAAATTAAACAACATGAAGAAAGTTATTTTTGAAGGTGTAGTAAACGATGTAAAATTCGACAACGTAGAAGATTATAACAATGCCATTACTAAAGCAGTTGCCCGTGGGGAAGAGGTCCATGCCAGCACTCAAACGAAAATGGTAGACGAACCGGAGAAGCCGGAAGTTGATTATACTAAACGAGCCAATATCCTATTCCCCGGACTCGGTGCCTCGGATGTGCTGACTGATCAGATGTTCACGGATGTAGATAAAATCTATAAGGAAATTTGTGACATGGATGAAGATGATATGAGTGCCTTGGTTGCAGATACAGTATATGAAGAACTTTGTGACATGGATGAGGACGAGCTCGGTATGTACGAAGAAGACCTCGGTAAAGTATGCAAGTTCATTTCAGATTACCAAACCGAAACTTCCAACAAGATTGGTGCCACGACTCAGATGATTGATAACATTACTCAGCGATATCAGGCCCAATTGAAAAAGCTAACCTCAGACAAACAGAATTTGGAAGATGCGCTTCATGTAGCCAATAAGCTGAACATTTATTATACGGAATCCGCGAAAATGCTGGATGAAGTACGACACGAGGATGATAAGGAGGAAGACGAAAGACCTGAGCCTGTGAATCTGGATCACGAACAGGCTATCGCCAAACTGTTGAACCTGTGTGAAAGTATTTTCCCGGATTATAAGAAACATTTTGATAGCAATAAATAAACACTTATATAACGCCGGAGTTGACCATGAGTTGATTCCGGCTTTTATTTTTCTGTAAATATGAAGACATTGAAATACGCGCTTCTAATCGCGGCAATTGCCTCGGGAGTTGTAATTACATTACTCACCTGTAGATCCTCTGTTAAATCGCAAGTAAATGCGGTTTATGAGGATGATATGGAACGACTCAAGGATTCTGTCCGAGTTTTGAAGTTAAAAAACGGCCAACTGGTGGCGGAGAACCGAGCTTATCTATTAAGTGAGGAACAGCTAACCAAAGACTTATCTATAACTCGGAAGGAGGTCGTGGAGTTGAAGAAGAAACTCAAATCATCTATTAAGGCACTATCTGAAATTAAGACTCATGTCAAGGTAGACACCCTCCGACTCCCTGGTAAGATTATATATCAATCCACAGACTCGGTAGATGCTGAATTTGAATATGGAGATAAGTGGATGGATTTAGCGGGACATGTAAACATCCGACCTCAATTAGTAGAGGCTACTTTATATAAAATGAATATGAGGATTCCCTTGGTGGTTGGTATGACGGAAGATAATAGAATGTTTGCCACCAGCCCCAACCCTCACGTCACTATTACCGACATTCAATCCAATATTGTTTATAAGAAACCTAAACGCAAACATTGGGGTATAGGTCTCAATGTTGGCCCTGGAGTTTATTATGATGCTATAAATAATAAATTTGCGGCCGGCATAGGCTTGCAGGTTGGATTGAATTATAATTTTTAACAGTTTCCTTGAAAAAAGATAAAAGAAAATGATAGATTTAATTACCATTACTTGGAAACCCGAAGCCCTAATTACTGCATGGCCCGACCGTGTCTCTATCCGGGATTCCTATAAGTTCAAAAGAATCAAGGATATGAAGAGAATTATTAAAGATATTCGTACTAAACATTCGGATTGTTGCATACATCAGCGTTCGATGTTTAGTCTTATAAACGAATGGTGGGTATCGATTTGTTATTTCATACTTTTTTGTTGTTATTTAAGATTCTGATATGATTTCTATTCAAAGATTATTTGTCCAAACCAGTACCTTAGTTACTCAGGCGGGTGAGCCAGTGGTGGGATATATAGACCTTCCAGTTGGTTCTGTGTTACTCCAATATGTAGAACATCCCGTAGAGACTAGTAAATTCTTTTATTTATATGCATCTGTTGATTCGGACTCTACGGAAGCCATGAGGGTTCCTATCTTAATAAGTAAGACCGGAGATGACATCACAGACTACGTAGACGAGTTTACCTATTTGACGAGTGCAACCAGAGGCGCGGTGACTTATCATGTCTTCTATGCACAACCCAAATATAAGGAGAACTATATACCCATTTCCCACAATTTCACTGAAAACCTACCCAGTTAGAGAAAAAAAAAAGACCGGATTTTATTATATAAAGTCTGGTCTTTTGTTATATATGGTAGAACACAAACAAATAAAACATTATGAGTACATACAAACTGGTGGCAACGGACATGTTGCAGAGTTTAATGGATTATCCCAGTGCTGAGTGGGATACCATCGCTACCGGACTCACTGAGCAGGAGGCTTATGATGAGCGTATCAAAATGATGAACGAGGATCCGGAAGTATACGTTAAAATGGTTGTCGAGGATTAAAAACAGTATATATGGCTACTATAAAGAAAGCATCGACCAAGGCAATATCTTATTGTCAGGGGCTTACTTCCGAGACATTAGGGAAGTCAACTACATGGGAGCAGTTGTCTGATATTATAATGGACGGCTTTGAAATCTCGGTAGACACCAAGACCCCGAAGGACGGAGATTGTACCATCATTCGCTTATATAAAGTCGGAGTTGCGGCCGGTGACGAGGTAATTGAAACCTGGTGCCTACCCAATTCCGAAGTATTCCTCGAAAAGGATGGAGACTGGGATTGGGCTTTATTATATAAAACTGTAGTCGAGTATTTGGTTAAAAATCTTAAAAAGATAAATGGTGGTAAGAAGCCAAAAGCCAAGAAAAAACCAAAGACTCCGGTGGATACCAAAACCCTTGCAAAGGAAGTAGCTGAGCTCAAGACTCGAATCAAAAAGTCAACCGGCTCAGAGAAAAAGAAATTGATTAAAGAATATAACGAGAAATCACTAATACTTCAAACTGAATTAAATGGCTAAAAAGAAAATAGAAGAACCGGAGGAACTGGAACATGCCTCCACCAACTTATTGGATTCATTGGGCATTAAACCTAACACCAAATTTAAAGAACGAAACTATCCGGTATACCTTATTCGATGGCATCCGGCTCGAACTATAGACCACTCCAAATATCCTTCGGCCCATTGGGAGCCATTGGAAAATTCCCCCCAATTTGCTACTTGGGAAAAAGCCCATGCCCGATGTGTTTGGCTGAGTAAAAAGAATCCGGATAGGATATACGAGGCTTATTCTGTATTTTACCATAAATCCGAAATTCCAAAGAAAATTTTGGACGAAATATTGGAATTGCCATGGTATAAATAATTTGGTTTTTGACCGAAAAAAAAGTCGGATTTTTATTATACTTTGTATTATATTTGTTATATATATACATGGAACGAGAGTTCCATAACAAAACGAAATTTATAAACTTAAAAAATTTACAATTATGACCAGAAAGGAAGCAAACCTTGAAATTCTCGCCCGTTTGGAAAAGTTCGTTAACGTATGTGACGACCAACGTTTTGGCCAAATCATTGCCAACTATATCCTTCCGGATTACCGAAACCGAGATATCTTTTTCGAAGAGTCCGAGGAGACTCTCGAAAATCTTAAATCCATGATGGATTAGAATATTTGTGATATTTTTATATCGTGATTTTTTGCGATATAACAAAAGAAAAAGGCGGTATCCTTATAAGATATCGCCTTTTGTATTTGACGCGATTATATCGCATTTAAACCGCCTTAAAACCGTTTATAATTCCAGTTCTTGAAGTGTTGGAGTTCGGCCACATAATCTATTAGGCCGATAAATACAGTTTCGAGGAATGAAAGTACTAATTTGGTAGTTTTATTTTGAGTGGTAGTAATAACGGCCGGAAGGAGTTTATTTAGCAAGCCATTTCGTTTATAGTCATATGGCTGATGTTTGGCTTGATTATAATCGAATAGGTATTTATATCGGGTATAAGGTATTCTATATTCCATACATTTATAAATATATTTACTAATCCAGGGTTACGTTTGGAGAAATGATTTTGGGGATGGAAGCCTTCAATTTTTCCGGAGTACCACCAATTGCTGTTCCAATCGCCGCGGTAAATGTATTAGTAGAGGCGGCTTGACGCATGGTGGATAGGCAAGTGGTAATCATTTCTAATATTTCTTGTAATTCATCGGCGTAAGCTGCTGGATGGCTAGATTTATTTTCCGACCCCAGAGAGATGGATTCTTGGCATAAGTGTATGCAACGAGAATCCATATTGGGGTTTAAAAGTATACTTCCATCGGCTTTTATTTGTATATAAGAATCTCCATTACGAAACATCCACCCGGTTCCATCCGAAAAGTATATAGTAGCATATCCGGTACCAGCCTCTCGATTGCAAATTATTTCCACGTTTTGTTCAGATTCTATTTCATCATTATGACCTACTCGGTCATCTTTTCTGAACCAAAATAATTGCAAGGGATTGTCTTCCACATTTAATACCCACACTTCATCATCAACCAGTGGCTCGGAATAAGAATTGGCGTGCAAGCCAAACCATGGCATAACTGTTGGCAGAGATTCTATATCTTCTGAACTGAATAATCCCGGGGCCTCCACCTTAATATTTCCGTGACCCATGACCTCGATAACCCGACCGGGTCGTAAGGTTGCGCGTAACAGTCTCATGATTATCTAATTTTGTATTTGTAATTGGTTGAGATATATAAGTGGCCTCTTGAACTGTTTTAGGGGCGTATACCGGAATAAACGATTCCACTTCCAAACTAACTTCTACCGTACGATCTCTACTGTCGGTCAAGTCGCCGGATAGCTCGGTCATATGCTGATCTTCCATGGACTCGGGTATTCGGTAAGAGGCGGTAATAGTTTGCCCCATATAAGTGAATTTATAGGTTCTTATAAAGGCCAGTTTGGTGCATACATGTTGCATGAGTTCCAGTGCATCTGTAAAGGAGTCCAAATAATACTTTAAATTCACTTGTAATTTGACCGGCATTCTTCGAAATTCGGAATGGAATGTATATAAGCTATTCTCATATTCAAATTGGAATACTCCGGTTGTATAGGGACTGGTAAGCTGATCCGGTACCATGTCTATAGAAGAGGGATTGCATACACATCGGGGTACTGTGTTATATATAGTACATTCGTTGGATATGTTGGTTGGTTCTATAGTGGCATCGTAGCCCTTGGCCATTAACCACATAGTATCATCTCCAGTATTCATTATAATATGTGGAACCGGAATTTTACGGATGCTGATAGATTCCCGAAGGTTTATCAACAAGGCCTTTATTAAAGAAGAAAAGAAGAGCTGTTGGACATTGCAGTCCAACTCGCCCTTTCTTATCTTATGTGCGACTTCTTTAGCGGTCATTAGCGTACAACAATGTTATATTTAGTACCAATAGAACGGAGGTTCTTGGCTGCTACCAGTTGGTCAGAGGTTGATTGGTTGTATTTAGCCACCAACAAGAACTCATAGTAAAGTGGATCTTGATATAAAGAATTTCTTAAAGATATACCACAAGTTTGTGTAGCTTCTGACTTACCATCCTCCTCAACACTCAACTTATATTCAATGAATATAGGTAATACGAATGATTCTCCGGGAGCTAATTCCTTTTTAGCCGAAATAGAATCCGACTCCAAGCAAAGGGCATATTGAGATACTGCAACTGGATAATATATCAGGCCATTAAACGTGTCGGCATCTTTTCTGTGGCTGGGATCCTCCGGATCTCGGGTACCGGCATAACTTCTATTTTGCTGGGATTCGTCAGAGGGTACTCCGGGGTACTGCTCTACTAAATTCCTATATTTCGCTCCATTAAAAGGATTAGCTCGACAGAATAGAGCCAGTTGGTTGCCACGTTGGAAGGTCGATATATCATCTCCCTCGCCTTGAGGGAAAATAATACAAGTACCAGTCGCATAACTACTGGTAGCTCGCCAAATGCGGGCATACTTGTCATCGTAAGCGATATTCTCTATTCGTTTATCCTTCAGCGTGTGCTGAATGAACTTATCTCTTGCTCCGGGGATGACCGGGAATAATCGAACAGTGTGTTGGGTGGTATTTAATATCTTAATCTGACCGGTCACGTACACTACTCCGTTCTTATTATATGCCGCACCAGTAGGAATATTATCCGCGAGTTTGGCAACAGCATTATAGGCAGGGAGCTGAACTACGTTCTGAATGTCCGGTAAGAGCTCGTATTCCACATTATCACACAGGAAGGAAATGCAGAGGGCGTCAGAATGAGTACCCTTCAGGTCGTCCATAATGGTGGTAATGTTGTTAGAGAGTTCGAGGAGCTTATCCTTTAATGGAACTACGCGGCGTTCGGAAGTGTAGAAGCCGGAGCTAATAGATTCCGGGCGGTGGAAAAAAGTTACGTCTTGGTCCTCCACTTTGTCTCCAATATGCTGAGTAACACCTTCTTCTCGGAGGATGTTAGAGAATCGGTTAGTTTCAATATCACTGTTATTCTCCTTTATAATGGTTGTCACTTGCACGTCCTTAACCAACTCGGGTGGGAATGATACATCGACCGGTTCAGACCACGCGCTGGTTACAGTAGCGAATGGGTATCCAAAGCCCCACACAATTCTCACCTGCATCTCTACCATCTCACCCTGCGAAATAGGTACATCGAGCTGGTTGAATTTGATTTCGTTGGCCGATTTATTAAAGGAGATTTCTCCACGATCATTCTTGTTAATATCTTTATAAGTAATCTGATACTTACCGTTCTCGTATTGCATAGAGCGTTCTCGGAGGGGTGGGTTGTAGGTACTCCAATCAGAGAACAGAAAGTTGTCTATCACTACCACGTTGGCCTGTGGAATATCCGGATTCTTATATCGATATCTACATTGTACCCCGAGAATATTGTTGCGAATGGAATTGGCTACGTCCACCTTGTCCGAGTCCGAGGGATTGAATGATGTGAGTACTCGGTTGGCAAAGGCATCTACGTCTACATATCCACGAATACGGAATTTACCATCTTCTATAGGGATTTCCGCGTTGTTGGCTGAATTGGCAATCGCGTCTGTGATTTTATTAACCGAAGTGATAAGGTTGTTCTGCTGAGTCTTTAAGTCCGTAATCTGTGCGGTAATAGCTGAGCGGATACCGGACATATCATCAAAAGAAATGGTAATCAACTCATCACTCAGGGCTCGGATGCGAGTTTGGATTTCGTTTAAATCTGTCTGGTATTGTTTCTTCTGTGAATATAAGGTACGGATATTCTTTACTGCCTCGGAATCATTAAGGTGTTTATTTATCTGAACCACCTGAATAGTTTTTGTATCAAACTCCGGTGCGGCAGACATGGCTTCCATTTGCAGGGGAGTATACTTGGTAACCGAGGGGAACATGATATTCGAGAACTCAACTATGGCGTCTCCGATATTCTGAACATTCTGGTTATAATACGAGCGGAACTCATCCCCGTCCGGATTATCTTTACGGAGTTGGTTGGTATTAACGAAAATACCCTTGCCCCACTCGGTTCTAATATTCAATCTTTCATTGACCGGAGCTACCGCAATGAAGACGTATTTATCCTCTTCGAGGGGGATGTGTAGAGGACGTTCTTTGTTTATGGTACTATATAGACGGAGCTTGGAATAATCCGACACATAATCCATTAGTTCCTCTTTGGATAACTGAAGGGGGCCGGACCCCACAGCATTTACATATTCGCCGGAGCATACCAGCACATCGATTACTCTGGTAGCCGGATGGATGTTAAGGATTTTAAGCTTTGCCGAGCCGTCATAAGTCACTAAATAGTCTCCTGCCCGGAGGTCAGATTCCATAATCCCATCCTGTCCGGCGGCCGTGAGGGGAGTAGCACTGTGGATTTTAAGAGTAATTACGTTCTCGAGGTCATCATTTATCTTATCCTCCACCACTTCTTCTATTACATAAGAACCGGTGCGTAAGGGTTGTCGCAATGGGAGTTTATATATAGTATCATATTGTGCATAGTCCGTACCCTCTATGAAATCTACCGTTCCGGAGTTGAGGCAGAGTTGTACCTGCTTCCAAGTGAGTTCGGCCATAGCATTTCCATCCACTTCTACAGATTGACTCCCCTGTAGGGTAAGTTTGGTAATAAGTTCTTTGTTATAAGGAATAAACTTCTTCACTATAACTGAATTGATGTCATCCGGGATAGAAGACATGTCAAAATTGAGGTATGGCTGTGGAGTGAGCATATCCTTAAACAAGAAGCTCTGTTCCGCCCCAAAGAAATTGGTAGGCTTTAAATCCACCGGATTCGGTGCTTGCTGGTAGCCACGGACCAGTACTTCTTTGGAATTTCCATCGAAATTGAACCATGCTTCCCCGGCTTTGGCGGCATGAACTAAGTTATTAAAGGCATCTTGAATATGATTTACCTTATTTTCCAAGGCAATATAAGAAGGAATCGTGTAAGTCGTGTCTCCGACCATGGCACTCAGATGGTTGGATTTCGTATAAAACGAATCATTTATCATCTGCAGAATCTGAAGGTTCTGTTTGGTGAGGTCAGAGATTTGCAAAAGGCTCTCAGAAACTGTCATTTTTATGTGTTAATTCTATTGATTCAATAATAGGGTATAATAACACAGTTCATATTATTGAATCAAACGAAATTGATTGCTATGGCAAGACACTTAATATTTTCATCCCTCGCCCAACAACATACGAGCAAATCTAAACATAAATTTGGGCGTGTAGATCTGTTGGCTCCGGATGTGGCAGATGAGCTGAATACTTATCGAACATTTGGTGTATTCAAGAGTTATGCGAATACTTATATGGAACGAACTAATGAGAAGGGAGAAGTTATTAAATCTTCCCAGACAGAAGGTACTCCGGACCACCCCGGTACTCCTGGTGTCCGTTCGTTGTTTAATAAGTATTCTGCCGTGTTGACCGGTAACCATGATAAATCTTGGGAGTCAAAACCGATGGATTCGGTGGTAAGGGAGTTGGTGCAGAAGGCCAGCCCATTCCGTATATCAAGCAATACCCCATTGTTGGATACTCCGGGGACTCGTGGGCGACTCAATTCGCGTAATGGATGCTCGGTGAGAGAACTGGTCCAAAAGTCGAGACAGGGGTTTTTTGGTCGCGCAGTATATTCTTATGCAGATTTTATGTATTGTAGGCATTTGGGTAAAGTGCCCAACAACTATTTAATCACCCTTCGAAGATTCCCTGCTCCGGTGTTGGATAGTATTTTGCCTGTCGGTATAGGAGAACAACGCCTTTCTGCCGGTAAAATGAATACTTTTATGCCCATAGGGACTATGGTGACTTGGCTGGGAGTGTCGGGTAATGACACGAAGAATATTCTTAAATACTCTTATACCATGCCGTTTGTAGAGAAGCAGGCTCAGTGGGAGAGCGTAGAGAAGCAGGGTGGTACGAATGGTATATTTAATGGCTTGGAGGCCATGGCCAACCAAACTACTCGTGCTGCTATTGCAAGTGGTACAGAAGTGGAAGCGTTTACTAATACGTTTGGTAGTTTCTTTAACGTGGGCTCAGGTTTTCCCGTTGTTAGTGCCATGAGAGACCAGACAAAAGTGTATGGACCTATTGATAGAGTAAAACGTGCTTATGCCCGAAGCGGAGATGGTTTGGATCATACGCAAACTATACAGCTGGTCTTTGAATATGAACTCAAGGCTTATAATGGTATCAACCCCAGACAAGCCATGTTGGACTTGTTGGCCTCTATATTCGCCGTGACTTATACTACCGGTAACTTTTGGGGAGGTGGTTATAATGGTACATTCATCGGGCAGAGTTCTGCATTCTCCAACCTTTCTATATTTAAATGTAATGGTGGTTTCACGGATTTTATGGATGCATTTATCGACTCTACCGCCGGAGCTGCCGGGATTTTTAAGGAAGGGTTTGGTATTAAGGAAAGTGATGATACCTTAACTACTGCTAAGAAAATAGCGAATGCCATTGGCGGGGTGCTAATGGGTGGTTTATTAAATAAGGCTGGTCGACCGGCTCGTTATTTCTCCAACTCCCTCATATCCGACTCTCCGGTGGGTCTGTGGCATATTACTATTGGTAATCCAAACTGCCCCATCATGTCTATTGGTAATATGATTCTTAAAAATACTGAAATAGAGCATTTTGGTCCGTTGGGTATTGATGATTTCCCTACGAATTTAAAGGTAACTTGTTCATTTGAGCGTGGTAAACCAAGAGATCAGCGTGGCCTGGAAGCGATGTATATGGCTGGTAATGACCGTATATTCCATTCTATGGAGGGGGCAGTTGCTTCTATGTATAACGTGGCCAGTGAATACAAACATGCTCATAAGAAGAATGTTAAAGTGGCTGATATACAAGGAACAGAAGTAGTTTCTCCGGATACCTTGGTGGCTAAAAAGAATGCGGAGACTAAACCAAAGGTAGAAACGACATCTCGTGGAGATAAGTTTATTGCTAGTGTGAAGAAATCTCTTAAAAATGTGGCCAACCCCTACATTCTCAATTATTACTTTGGTGACATGGATGCATATGCCTTGATTACCGCGGCTGGGGAGCAGGGTCATGGTTCTACAAAGGTTAAACCACCTCAGGAAGATACAAAAAAAGAAGGAGCTGATAAGGACAAGGAGGCAAAAGAAGCTCAAAAGAATCAGAAGTAGGGGGCGAAATGGATATCAAACACCTCAAACCATCCCGAAAGTCTCGTTATCAGCAGGGATATATCAACCCACACTCCTGTAAGAAACTGGTGGATTATTCCAAACCGATTATATATAGAAGCTCGTATGAGAAGAAGTTTGTATGCTGGTTGGAATCTAATCCACAAGTAGTCCGCTGGGGATCTGAATGTGTATGCATTCCTTACCTATATATAGATAGTAAGACGCATAAGTACTATCCGGACTACTATGTGGAGATGGAGGATGGTGGGCGAACTACGAAGATGTTAGTGGAAATTAAACCAGCGAATCAAACAAAGCCTCCGGTTAATGAAAATGCATGGGCTATGAAGGAATGGAGCCGTAATTCCTGTAAATGGAAAGCTGCCATGGAATATTGTAACCAACGGGGATTGGTGTTCAAGATACTAACCGAACATACTATCAACCGACTTTGAATGACATATGCATGTTGTCACTTGCATGTAAATTATATATATAAGGTTTTTACTTGCATGTCCGACAACAACATATAATTTGTATATATAAGGTTTTATTTGCATGTCATCACTTGCATGTCATACATGTCTTATATTGTTATATATATAGATTAAATGCATGCAAGTGCATACATGTCCGACAACAACCTACAACCTCAGCAGTTACAAAACAATCGGGTTGGTGTTATAATTGTTTTAGAGTTTAAAGCAAACAACTATGATATTAGGTGGACAACAACATACAACAGGAGTAACGAACGGGTCTAAATGGTCTGCTCAGCCAGGTTGTACCCACCCATTCAGTTCACCTCAATCCGGAGGAAGATATGTCAGGGCTTCATTACTCTCATAACTCTATATATCACAATCCAATCGGGGGCTGAACTAAGAAATTAGTTTTGCCCCCATTTTTTACTCAGTACACTAAACAATTCTTATATATCGATATATTACTTACATAAGACAATCAGGGTGTAGTTCAGTCCGGTAGAATCCTACATTTGGGATGTAGTGGTCACAGGTTCGAATCCTGTTACCCTGACAAAAATATAAATATAATTTCATACTAAACTTCAAGATTAGTTTGATTATATTTATACGAAGTACAACTTACGTAGAAAGTTTATACGAAGTACACACAATGGTTCCTTAGCTCAGTGGTAGAGCAATACACTTTTAATGTATGGGTCGATAGTTCGAATCTATCAGGATCCACCAAACAGAAGTCCGTAAAATCTTCAAACCAGTAGGAGACAGGCGGACACCGGTTAGCTCACTGGTTAGCTCATAAGCTGAGATGTGAACCGGGGTATAGGGTAAAGGAGACCTATTCACGTGGAGTACCTAAAAGTTCTGTGTGGCGATGCGCAGTTAGCTGGTAAAGCACAAAAACGGCTAAAGCTCCACAAATTGCGGGTGTAGCTCAGTTGATTAGAGCGCAACCTTG
>ENA-ORPF01001845-ORPF01001845.1-human-gut-metagenome-genome-assembly--contig:-NODE-1845-length-15599-cov-4.153049_pt1 | contig 15599 bp, 18 predicted proteins | sample MGYA00242140_ERZ509070 | MGnify/ENA primary metagenome ERZ509070 (study PRJEB26280, sample SAMEA2338713) | human gut metagenome | biome: human gut; feature: human-associated habitat; material: faeces... | reverse complement strand
CAAGTTATTGTATAAGAAGAAAATCCTATCATGAAAGAAAGCATCAAACTAATACAAACAACAGAAAGTGCAATAGGAACAATCTTATTCTTTATTTTTATATTAAAAATTAATAATAAAAATAACAGAAGGAAAAAGATAAGAATCTCTATAGACATAAAAGATGAAAATAATAATTTAAAAATTATTTTCATCTTCTCTAAAAATCCAAGCTCCATATACACACCTCCCATTATTATACTAATTCAGCAATATAAACAGTCTGTGTAGTATCATCGTTTTTAGTACAAGTAATAAGAGTCAGTGTAGTCTTATTATAATTTCTATAAATAGCTACTTTTCCATTTTTAGGAACTGTATAAATATTAACAATTTGATATCGATATTTGTTTCCTTGATAGGTAACATATGCAGAATCACCAATTTTCAAGCGATACAAATAAGCAAAAAATGAAATATAAGCATCACCTGAATGTGCCATCAACATTAAATTTCCATTTGGAACATCCGGCATAGTAGAACCTGCAATCATAGACACATTATATTGAATTGTATTATATTTAGAATCAGTATTATAAAAACCTCTTTTTAATCCTATTTTGGGTATTTCTAATACCCCAGCATATTTGCTATAATTAATTTCATTTTCAGATTGCTGATAAACTGTTTCATCAGAAACATTATCAGCCGTAGGTGTTTGAACTTCCTTTTCTTGCGTATCGGCTGGCATATTTCTATCTGCAATAGCAATTTCCATATTTGCATAAACCTGATCTTTTAAAAATTTTAAATGATTATAAGAAAGAACAAAAATACCTATAAATACAAGGAAAGAGCCGAGTAATAATAACTGACTCTTTTTCATACCCTTATTTTTATTGTTGTTTTGCTTTTGGTTTAGCATTTGCATAAATAATACCTATTCCACACAATAATACGATTAAACCTACAAAGTAAATTGATTGAGCTAAATTCATACTAGTGTTAGGAACTTCAGGAGTATAGTTAATAGGTATCTCTAAACCTGTAGTACTTGGAACATCAGTAGTAAATACTGTACTTACTGTTTGAGCTCCATCAGCTTTATAATAATATCCATCATATCCTCTAAATGTTCCTGTTGCTGAAAGTTTAATAACCTTATTATCTTCAGTTACTGAATTTACAGGAACTCTTACATAAAATTTAGTAACAGCAGTATTTTCATCAACAACTTGTCCGTTTTCATCAACAATAACTGTACCATCTGGTGCAGATTCAACTGTAATCTGTAAAGAACCTTGAACTAAACTACCAGTATTAGTTGCACTAGCAGTAACTAAAGCTGATTGATAATATTTTTCATCTTCAGTTACAGAAAATTCTTGATTAGCAATTGTTAATGTAATTGTACCATTAGCAGAAACATCAGATTGTCTTGCATTTGCTACTAATGGAGCAACATATTTATCAAAGAATGTTCCAGTACCAGCTGGACCACTCATACCAGCATTACATCCTCCAGAAGAACATGTATAATCTGGGTCACCATTGTCATCAGCATCCCAATATAATTCTGTAGCAGTTTTAGCATTATCTAAATTAAAACTATCACCAGTATTATTAGTTGCACCAGTTTCATATAAATATTCCCAAATAGCTACTTGTGTAATCCAAGTTTGTACTTCATCAGGGAACTCTGTACCGTTATCATCTTTAAATTTTACATGTGGGAATGAATTAGCCATTACATATAATAAACCTTGGTCAGTAATTTTTTCAGCTTTATTCATTGTAGTATTAGCTACGAAATTAATATCCCTCTCTAAACAAAAAATTGGAATATTTGTTTTAGTAGCATACATAGTAACAGGGAATCCTGTATTACCAAGAACTTCTGTTCCAGCCTCTTTCGTTGTAAAACTCTCACCTAATCCTTCATCTTCAGGAATTGGAGCAACAGCTGCGTATGATACATTAGTAACACCAATCAACATGAATGAAAGGAATGATACAAATACCATCGCAATAGACAATTTCTTTGATAACTGTGCCTTAAAAATTTGTTGGAAAATCGATTGTTTATTTTGTTTTTGATTACTTTCCATATATATCTTTTCCATAATACACCACCTTTATATTATCATTATAACATAGTTTTTTATTTTTCAATATCTTTTTTTACTTTATTAAAAAAATATCATTAAAATCTTGTAAATGCGGAGTTTTAGAATAATATACTTTAGCCAATGGTTCTCCTTTTTTAACAACATCTCCCACTTGTTTTAACAATTGAACTCCAACTCCAGGATTAATAGAATCTTCTTTTGTCAATCTACCAGCACCTAACGAAACAGATAACTCTCCAACTTCTATAGCTGAAATTTTCTCAATAGTACCAGATTTAGAAGCTTTAATTGTTTTAACCTTCTTACTTAAAGGAAGATGAGTTAAATCACCATGTTGTGCTTTCACTAACTCAACAAACTTTTGATAAGCAGCCCCCGAACTAATTGCTTGCAATACCATATCTTGTGCATCCTGTGGTAAAACATCTTTGGCCATACAAACCATTTCTGAAGCTAAGTCAATACATAGTTTAGTTAAATTAGTCCCTGTTTCTTCTCCTTTTAAAACTTGAATTGCTTCCATTACTTCTAAGCTATTACCGACACAATAACCTAATGGAACATTCATATCACTAATTATAGTATGAACATCTTTCTGATAAATTTTACCTATTTTTTTCACTAATGAAGAAAGTTCCTCAGCCTGTTTCTTAGTTGGTAATAATGCTCCATTTCCAACTTTAATATCAATTAAAATTTTATCAGCTCCACCAGCAATTTTTTTACTCATAATACTAGTCGCAATCAAAGGAACAGAAGAAACCGTACCAGTAACATCTCGTAAAGCATATATTTGTTTATCCATCGGTGCTAGACTTGCTGTTTGGCCAGTAATAACAATACCAATATCCTGAACTTGCTTCATAATTTCTTCATCAGATAAATCTGTACGATATCCAGGAATACTTTCTAATTTATCAATGGTACCTCCTGTATATCCTAATCCACGACCACTCATTTTTAAAACTGGAATTCCTAAACTAGCAACAATTGGTGCAATAATCATAGTAGTCTTATCTCCAATACCACCAGTAGAATGTTTATCCACAACTATACCAGGTAAAAAGCTTAAATCTAAAGTATCCCCACTATCAATAAAAATCTTAGTTAAGGCAAAAACCTCTTCATCTGTCATACCATTAATACAAATTGCCATAAGCAAACTAGACATTTGATAATCTTTAACTTTTCCTTCTAAATATCCATTAAAGAAAACATCTAACTCATGATAACTTAATTCTTTTCCTAATCTTTTCTTATTAATAATATCAACTATCATATAATCTCCTTTCGAAACACCGTAGTGTTTCTAACTTGAAAACCCAGCTTATGATACAAATGATGTGCAGCAACTCTACTAGGGTTAGAAGTAAGTTCCAAATAAGAAATTCCTTTTTCTTTACAAATAGCAAATACTTTCTCAAACATCTTTGTTGCAATATGTTGATTACGATAATCTGGATGAGTACAAACATAATTAACATAATAATATGTAAGATTTCTCACACCATCTACTAGTTGATTCAAAACTAAATATCCTATAACCTTATCATTTTCTATTGCAATCAATTCAATATCTTCAGAAGAAGCATGACCTATCTTTTTTAAATGAAAAGATAATTCTAACAACTCATTTAAAGAAGATAAATACTTTTCCTCATAATATTTTATTTCCATATTATCCACCTTACTTTATATACTACAAATATACTAAAAATAATAAATTTATGCAAGAAATAGACAGCAAAAAAAGAAGAGAATTAATTGCTCTTCTCTTCTTTATTTTTTGATGAAGTTAAAAAAGTTACCTTTTCCCCAATTACTTCCATAATAGTTTCTTTTTTATCTTTCTTTTCAATCAAACGAGATTGCAATCTCCCTTTAACACCAACAATATCACCCTTATGACAATATAAGTTAGTATTTTCAGCAATATTATCCCACACAATACAACGAATAAAATCCGTATCATAGGTTCCCTCCATATTTTTAAAACTTCGAGGAATAGCCAACGTCAAACACAAATATTTCTTACCAGAGTCATTCTTCTTTAATTCCAAATCATACACAATCCTGCCAACCAAAACCACCTGATTTAACATATCTCACCTCCTTTCAATTTCATCATAAAGAAAGAAAAGTAAAAAAACAAATAAGCAAAAAAGAAAAATTATAATAATAAAAAGAAAAAAAAGAAAAATCTTTCAAGAATTTTCTTTTTTTAATATAAAAAATACCCACTAATTTACAACTTTAAAAACCTTAGAACATTTTTTTAATGCAGTCACTAGCACATCAATTTCCTCTTTAGTATTATAAAAATATAAACTGACACGAACAGTAGCTGGAATACCCAAATCATCTTTTAATAACTTAGAACAATGATTTCCTGAACGAACACAAATATGATAAGTATTTAAATATTTACTAACATCAACAGGATCAACACCATTAACATTAAAAGAAACAATGCCACTATCCGCTTTAGAATGATACAAAGTAATATCAGGAATTTGTTCTAAAGAGCAAATAAGATAACGTTTTAATTCACATTCATAATGATGAATATTATCTAAACCAATACTAGTTAAATATTCAATTGCTGCCTTTAAACCTAAAACTTCTGCAATAGGAGGTGTACCAGCTTCTAAAGAAACAGGTACATCTTTAACCGAATAATCACCATTACTATCAAAAGATAAGTTCATCCCACCTCCATAAAAAACAGGAGTGAATTCCTTTAACAGAGTCTCTCTAACAACCAAAACACCTACTCCGGTAGGACCACACATCTTATGAGCGGAAAAAGATAAAAAATCAACATTGTTAAAAATAAAATCAAAAGGAACATGAGGAATACTTTGTGCTCCGTCAACATGAAACAAAATGTTTTTTTCTTGGCAAAGACTCCCAATACGATAAATATCTCTTTCATCACCAACAACGTTAGTAACATGAGCCAAAGAAATAACTTTAGTTTTTGGAGAAATACTTTTTTCAACATTAGAATAAGAAACAGAATAGTCATCTTCTAAAGGAATAAAATGAACACAAATACCAATTTCTTCGGCCAACCGAAACCAAGGTAGAATATTAGAAGCATGCTCTGCTTTTGACAATAATACTTCATCTCCCGCTTTTAAATGATATTTCATATATCCAAAGACAATTAAATTAATAGAATGTGTTGCACCACTTGTAAAAACTACTTCTTTAGCACTAGAACAATGTATAAAATCACGAACAGCAAATCTAGTACTATCATATAAATAATCAACTAAAATAGAACTGTCATACAATCCACGATGAATATTAGCTGTATAAAACTGATAATAATCGTTCATAGAACGAAGAACGCCATCAGGTTTCAAAGTAGTTGCGGCATTATCAAAATATATAATATTTTTATTTCTCAAAACAGAAAAATCATCTTGTCGCATAAAAAACACCTCACCAGTCAACGTATTATATGTAAAAATAACAGTTTGTTATACGACATAAGGCCAAGAAAAAAAGTATCTTTCGATACTTTTAAGCAGCTTTTTGAAATACACGAGCCTTTTCTTCTTCTTCTGCATCATCAACAATAGACAAAACAGATTTCATTTTCTTAATACCAGAAGCCATTTGTGCATTTTGTTCTTTTAATGAACCGACTAAAACAGTTAACTTTTTATTTTCCTCCTGAATCTGAGGAAGTAAGGTTAATTGTGCTTCTTTTTCCTTCAAAGATTTTTCTAACTGAGCGTTTCTTTCTTTTAGCTCTTTATTTTGTTGAACTAAATCTCCCACTGCATGCACAACAGCACCAACATCTTCTACCTCTGATCGATCAGATTGAATATCTGTTGAAACAACAGAAGAATCATCTACCTCGGAAACCTTTTCAGAAACAATTGTCTCTTCAGGTTTTGTATCCGTAATCTCTACTTTAGTTTCAGGAATGTCTACTTTGGTAAGATTAGAATCTGAAGCTTTAATATTTGGAAGTTCAGAACTTGACTCTTCAACTTTTGGAGAACTAACTTTAGGAGCTTCAACTTTAGGTGAATCTGCAACAATTTCATCTTTAGGGAAATCTATACTTGGCAAATCAGTAGTATCTGCTTTCTTCTCTTCACTAGAAACAGATGCCAAAGAATCAGCTAAAGATAAAACATCGTTCTTTTCTTCTGCTTCAGGTAATGTTGCAACTTTTTCATCTACTACTGACTCATCCTTAATAGGAGCAGTTTTTTCAACCACAACTGGTTTACTTTGAGAAGATAAAGCAGAATCAATAGTAGACTTAGGAACTGAAACAGCAGAAACATCTAAAGTTTTTTGTTCTTCCTTCTTCTCTTCACTATTATCAACTACTGGATTCATTTCTTCTTTTGCAGGTTGAACAATAGGTGGAACAATAGAATGTTCTTCTTCCATGAACGCTCCATTACGAGACACCTTATCTATAGGATTAGTAGGAACATTAGTAGCACAATAAAATGCATCACCTGTCATACCAATAAAACTATACCATTTATCATTTAATACATTTTTACCATCTGAAGAGAAAACAGATCCTTCAGATAATAAATCATTTATAATAAATTTTCCATGATTCTGCATTTCTGCATTTAATTTATCTTTAATTGCCGCATTAGCAGAAACCATTTTTTCCGTAGCATTATCACTATGAGATTCAACAATAGCCTCTTTTACACTAGCTGATTGTGCTTCACTTCTAACAACTAAAAAATAGTCTCCTTCAATACGTTTAATAGATTTATTTGTAAATGGTATGATGATATTACCCTTTTTATCAATAAGTCCAATATGAGTACGAAGTATATTAGGATCAATTGCTTCTTTTAAAACAGTAGAAACAATATAATAGCCATCATCATTAGGAGCTTTTCTATCATTTAAAAGATAATAAACATCTTGTTTACTTCCTTGCGTAACCGTTACAAAATCACAATAAAGATCTGTTTGTCCATTATATGCAGAAACCTTACCCTTATCAAACTTTACTTGCTTCTCTTCCTGCATCATCATACACCACCTTATTATATACTTCTAATCATATATAATGATATCACAACTACCTTTTGAAAACAACTACTTTCAAAAATAATTTTAAAAATAAAATTGCAAAAAAGAATAAAAGAAGATACAATAAATTTGGTGGTAAAATGAGACAAGATAAAAAATTAATGTTAGGTATGGCACTTCTATTTTTCATAACTTTTGTATGTCTTGGTACTCTAGTAGTAACTGAAAAATTAGCCCCCTATTATACAGATAAAATTGAAAAAAGAATGAAAGCGTATATAGATAAAAATTATCCTCAAGAAAAAGATAATTTAAAAATAGGAAAAATATCATATAGAGCCCAAACCTATAAAGCAAAAGTTGCAAACAGAGAAAATAAAAATCTATATTTCACAATTACCTATCAAAACAAAAAAATAAGTGATACTTATAAAAAAGATTATCTTCAAGGTAAAACTTTGTTAACTGCAACAGAAAACAAATTAGAAAAGAAAATTAATAAAAAATTAGACATAGAAGCAAAAATAATATTTCCTTCTACATTAAATAAATATACAAAACAAATAAGAGAAAATATCATTAAAAACAATTTAAATGATATTAGAATATATAATATTGAATTTACGATAAAAAACAAAATATCAATATCTGAAGTTAATAATATAGTATTAAACATTCAAAATACAATAACACAACTAAAAGAAATAAATATAACACCAAATTATTACACCATTAATATAGAAAATGATAAACAAGGAAAAATATTAACCATAAAAAAATTAACAAACAATACATTGCAACCAGAAATATTAACACAAATAATCACTTATATCTTAACAGATAATGAAAATGATATAACTGAGGAAAATAACATATTAGAACAATATAACCTTAGTTATGAATATAAAAAGTATGGAGATGAATAAAATGAATGATTGTATTTTTTGCAAAATAATTAAAGGAGAACTACCATCAAAAACAGTATATGAAGATGATATCATAAAAGTAATTATGAATATTAATCCAATTACAGATGGACATTTACTAATATTGCCAAAAGAGCATTATGAAAACATCTTAGATATTAAAGAGGAAATCATTGCTCATAGTATAAAAATACTTCGTGAAAAATTATATCCAATGATAAAAGAAAAATTAAACTGTGAAGGTTTCACTATTTGTGAAAACAATTTTCTAGGACAAGATATTAAACATTTTCATATACACGTAATACCAAGATATCAAAATGATAATGTAGATTTTAACTATAATCCGAAATTATTAAATGATATAGAAGAAGTATTTAAGAAATTAGAAAATAAGTAACAACACAATCAACAGGAAATAAAATGGATACCCCGATTGTAAAAAATCTAGGTATCTTTTTTATTAGCTTTTTTTCTAATGGTAATACGATAAAAACAAATACCAAAGATAAAAATCCCCATAATAGACTCATCCCCAAAGAAACATAAGGCCCTAAATGAAATTTTTGATCTCGATAATCCCAAAACTCTTTATGAAACAAAAATTCAATCAACATTCCCCCAAGTCACTCTAGTAAGGACAAAGAAATAACAACAGACACAAACAACAAAAGTACCTTCCAAATCTTTTTCCACGACAATTTCTTTTCTATAAGAGAATATAATGCATAAATAAATAAGGCACCAAATCCATAAAGAGGAACCCAGGGACCAAATAAAATACCATTATGCATATTTGGATATAATAAATATTTTAAACTTGTCTCCATAATAAAACCTAAAAAAGAATTTAAAAAAAATAAATTAATAAAAAACATAAAATCACCATTTCTAGTATGTCCAAAAAATAAAAAAAGATAAGAAATAAATTCTTACCTATTTTAATAACACATTGTACCGCCTAAAATAATAGCTAATAAAATATATAAAACAATAATAATAACAAAGCTATTATTTCTTCTTGGAACAGACGTATTTTCGCAAGACATTAAAACACCTCCTTAAATATAAGCACCTAAGATAATAACCAAAAGAATGAACAACACTAACATGATTGATGAAGATGAAATACAATTACTCATATCTTTTCCTCCTTTTTTTATGCTTTCATGATATTTTATGGTAAAACTAAAAATTATGTGATTATATATAGTAATTTATTGCATGAAATTCTTTTTTTTGTTATGATAATGAGTGTTTAGGAGGAAATAATATGAACAAAAAAATAGGAATTGGACTTTGTTCATTATTAGCTGTTACAACAATAGTAACAGGCTGTGGAAACAAAGCAGAATTAGATAACAATAAAACAGCAGTATCTTTAAAAGGAGCAAAAATAACTGCAACAGATTATTATAATGAAATTAAAAAATCAAACATTTCTAAATTAGTAGATATGATTGATCACCAATTATTTGATGAAAAATATCCTAGTAACGATGATGAGGATAAAGCTGTTAAAGATCAAATAGACCAAATAAAAGACACCTACGGATCTAACGAAACACTATATCTAAGTGCAATTCAACAATACTTTGGAGTAAATTCTGAAGATGAATTAGAAGATGTACTTAGACTAGAATACAAAAGAAATGAAGCTGTACAAGATTATGTAGAAGAGCAATTAACAGATGATGAAATTCAAGATTACTATGACAAAAATATTATTGGTGACATCAAAGCAAGTCACATCTTAATTACACCAGATGTAGACAGTGATGCAACAGATGCTGAAAAAACAAAAGCTGAGAAAAAGGCTAAAAAAGAAGCTGAAAGAATTATTAAAAAGTTAGAAGATGGTGAAGATTTTGCTGAACTTGCTAAAGAATATTCTGATGATACAGCAACTAAAAATAATGGTGGAGATTTAGGTTATTTTAACACAGATGATATGGATGAAAATTTCATGGAAGCTGTAAAAAAATTAGACAACAATGAATATACAAAAGAACCAGTAAAAACACAATATGGATATCATATCATTTTAAAAACTGATCAAAAAGATAAGCCAAAACTAAAAGAAGTAAAATCAGACATTAAAACAACTTTAGCAACAAATAAGCTAAGTAATAACTCAACTCTACATTATCAAACCTTAATTGATATTAGAGAAGATAACAACATCAAATGGAATGATGATGAATTAGAAAAACAATACAATGAATTAATGGATCAATTACTTCAAGCATCATCTAATACAACAACAAATTAAAAAAAGTGCTTTTTAGCACTTTTTATTTTTTTTGAAAAATCATACAGTCTTTATCTTTATAAATAAGATTATAAGAATTAGCACCCTTTAAATAACTAGCAAGCCCACTTTTTCTAGGAACAATGAAATAATCAAAATCATATTTTTCAATTAAATCCGGAAAATGATATTGTAATCTAGAAATACTTTGATAATCCTTATAATTATATTGAGAATACAAATCTGCTCTACCATCAATAAAGACAGGAATATCTTTATAAATTAAATATGCCCCATAATCATAATAATTAAATAATCTTTTCGGCTTTTCTTCTTTTAAAACAGAAATAGCAGAATCTGACAAAGTCTGATAAGACATAACATCCGAGTAAGAAAAACCTCTCAAAAAAATAAGTAACAAAAGAATAGAAAATATACAAACGAAAAGACAAGTATAAGAATCTAACTTTCTTTTTGGAACATAATAAAAAATAAATAATGACCAAACTAAATAACTAAAAAACCAAAAACGAATACTTTTTAATCCCAAATATAAGAAAAATAAATAAAAAGCAAAATCTACAAACCTAATCTTCTTTTTACTTAATAACATAACTAGAAGAGTAAAAAGAGCAAAAACAAAATAAATATAATGTGATAAAGAATTTAAATTTGTAGGTTGCCACTCTGCAATAGTAGAAAGCATTGTACTATCAGCCATATTTTGATAAGGATAAAAAATCATATGAATTCCATGAGGATTAAAAACAATAGCAACCATACATAATACAGCAACAACAAAATAAGTAAGTATTTGTTTCTTAGTTAAACGACTAGCTTCCATTTTGGAAAAAGAAAACGAAAATAGACCAGCAAATACTGCTAGAAAGCATAGTAAGTATGGTAAATTAGAAGATCCTCCATGAACATTAGCCCAAAATAAACTAATAAGTGGTAAAAAGTAAATACGTTTAGAATCTGGATGATAAAAATAATAAAAAATAAGCCACACACTAACAGCTAACAATAAAAAACTTAATAACTGGGGTCTACCAGATAAACTAGTAAAAACCATAGCAAAAAAGATAGTCCAAAATAAAGAAAACGGAATGTTTTTTAAATAATCTTTTTTTAAAACAAAAAACAAAAAGAAAGCTAAACATAAAATTAAGAAAAATGCATAAATAAACAAATGATATTTTCCAAAAAGAAGATACAATCCATATAAAATAACTTCAAATAACCATTCATGAGAAATCCAAGAATAATGATATAAACTCCAAGAAAAAATATCCTTTGTTAAGATAGTAGAATGTTGTACCATGTATTCTCCCGCTTTAAAATGCCAAAAATAATCAATATCTATTCTTAAAAACAGCATTAAAAATAAAGAGAAGCAAAACAAAAACAATGCAAAAGACAAACTTAACTTATGATTTTGAATAAAAGTTTTAATCTTCATAATACAATCCTTTCTGATATAGTTTTTCTTTGATCTTATATTCTAACTCTCGACCAGAATATTTTCTGCTAAGTCTACGATATAATTTTTCATACTCTTTTTTAGCTATTTCTTTCGTATCACCAAAATCTAAAGTAGATAACACAGATTCTATAACAGAACGATCATATCCTAAAGTCTGTAAGTCATGAACGATCTTTTTATGTAAAACTGCTCCACCTCTACTTCTATTACTACGAATAGCACGACTTGCAACTTTCTTTATCTTTTCAATTTGCATATCCTGTGAAAATACAGTTAATTCATCATAGATGATATCAGAAGAAACCCCTTTATCTAATAATTCTTTTTCTATTTTTCTAGGGCCCTTTGAAGTAGTAATTATTTGTTGATTAATATATGCTTTCGCAAAACTTCTATCATCTAAATAACCTTGCTTTAACAATTTTTGAATTGCTTTATCAACATAATCTTGAGGATATTCTTTTTTTAATAAAAAATCCCTAAGATCTTTTACCGACTTAAATCTACTCTTTAATGATTTCAAAGCAACATAATAAACATCATATTCTTGATTACTTAGAAGAATTTTTTCTCGTTCCTTCTCATCAATTTTCTTTTTTAACAATAATTCATACTTTAATATTACTTCTTCATATAAAGATAATTTTTCTCCAGATTCCAATTCCAACTCATACTGACCATTTTTTTTCTTTTTATACTTTAGTATCTTCATACAATCACCTACCACTAGTATAGCACAGAACAAAAGAATTAAGTTTACTTAATTCGTCTTTCCAATCTTCCTACTTCAAAAAGCAAATAACCTTATTTCTAATAGTCACTTAGTTTTTTCATTTTTAATATAAAAAAAAGAGAAAAACTTACTTTTCTCCCTTCTTAACAATAATAAGTCCTTCTGTAACTTCTTCTAATGCTCTCCCTATATTCTTCGTACTCTTATAAGAACTAGCCGGCATCTGTAAATAACCAGTCCTTGATATTTCTTTACTACGACGTGCCGCAATGTGAACTAATTCGTATTTTGAGTCAACAATATTAAGCAATTTATCAATAGAAGGATAAATCATACGTATCACACTCCCTACTATTAGGATAAAACACTATAAAAAAATAATCAAGGAAGGTGACAAAATTAGACACTTATAATTGACAAATTAACGAAATTGACTACAAGAACCACATTGTACGTTACTAACTACATTTTCTTCAGAACAAGTATATTGTGGACGATAAGTATGTTTAAACACATGATGGTTAATAATACGAGTATGAATCGGACAAATATGAGGAACCTCATGAACAATAGTTTTATGAATACATTTTTCTTGAACGCCTTCACAACATCCCATATTCATATTAGGACTTTCCTTCATAGTGCCCATATTACTATTCATGTTAATATCAACATTCATATCATTATCTACCGTATTATGATTACCTTTAACAGTAGAATTAAAATCGAAGTTATTTTGATCAAACATTCTAATTACCTCCTATATCTTATCATATGTAAAATTTAAAACTAGAAAACAACAATAGCCCAAAAAATAAAATAGACTTTTCAAAAGAAAGAAAGTAAAATAGTAATAAAGGTAAGGTGAAAAAAATGAAAAAAGCTTTCATACTAATTGGAGTAATCACTCTATTATTAATAGGAAATCAAATTCCTGTTCAAGCAGCAACAATAGAAAAAGCAAAAGATACACTAATAAAAACAACAGTTACAACAGGAGATGGACTATATAAAGATGAATATGAAGAAGGAAGATATATCTATAAAGGAGCAAACCCAAATAACTATTTAACATTTAATGACGAATCTGCTGGCTGGAGAATATTAAGTGTTGAAAAAGATGGTACACTAAAAATAATCAAAAATCAATCGATAGGAAAAATGATATATAATACTGAAAACACCGGTACATATTGTGATAACAATATGGCAAATTCATATGGATGTAATGCATGGGCAGCAACAAATAATTTAACAGATAAAACAAAAGAATTTAGTAATACAGTAAAAACTGGAACTGTATTAAAAGATTCAAATATAAACATTCTATTAAATAATAAATATTATGCTAACCTAACAGACAAAGCAAAAAAATATATAATAAGCCATAACTTTGCAATTGGAGGAACTTCTACAACAAATTTACATACAATGATTCAGAATGAAAAAAATTACCAATGGAATGGAAAAATTGGATTAATAAATTACACTGACTTTCTAAGAACATACAATAATAATGACCAAAGTTGGATTAAACGTGGAAAAACCTTGACGCCTAATGCTTATACTCAAACAGATGAATCTACAATAGCAACCTTTTTAACAAGCAAAAATTTTTACCCAACAGAGGCTTATTCAAGAAATTCAGAAAGCATCTATCCTGTCATATACTTAAATTCAAATATTTCCTTAACAGGCTCTGGAACACCAGATGACCCTTATACAATTGCAGACATTTTAGAAATAAAATTTGAAACATTTGGAGATTTAGAGAAAGACTTACTTTACCGACTAGAAAGTACCGGAATGACATTAGAAAATATCAAACAAGAAATTAATAATCAAATTGGAACAAAAATAGAAGAAAACGGAAAATGTTGTACATTAGATAGTTGGTACCTAGATAAGGATTTAAAAACTAGATTTGATGAAGACACCCCAATCAATAGCAACTTAACTTTATATGGAAAATGGTCTTGTGCAGACGTTGTCAATGTGCCAAACACTTCAATATATATTCAAAAATGGATATTAATAACAGGAATCTGTATTACAGTAATAGGAATTATTATCATAGGTTTAGTAATAAAAAAGAAAAAGAAAAAACAAGGAGTATAAAATGAAAGATAAAATCTATAACATAATCAATAAAATCAACATAACAGTAACAACATTATTATTAATACTTACTCCTCTATTTCTAGGTAGTTTTAAAGATAGTTATATCAATAACTATCTTTTTGCATTTATTTTACTAGATATAATAGCCATTACTCAATTTATATTAAAACCAAAAAAAATAGATAAAAAAATAATTCTTTATTTTCTATTTATACTAACCTATTTAATACCACTGTTTTCCAAAGACATTGTATTTATAAATACCCATATAAAAATAACAATACTAATACTGTCAACTTTAATCATAGCCATCAATATAAATCAAATAATGAGTAAAGAACAACTATTTAAAACTATAATCATATCATCAACTATTACAGTAATCACAAGCATTCTATATATCTTTTATCCCAACATACTAGAAAGTTTTTCAATAAAAGCAGACTATGGAGATTTCTATTTATCAAGCATTTATCGACTATATGGTACTCTTAATTATCCCAATGCATTAGCTCTATTCTCTTTAATTGGTATTATTTTAAGCTTTAAATGGCTAGATAAAAAACCATACAAAATTATTTTTTATATAAATATGTTGGGATTACTTTTAACAATATCAAAGTCAACCTTAATTTTCGCAATCATAATCTTTATCATTTACATAATAAAAAATAAAGAAATAAGATATAACCTTTTTGCTAGTATACTTCCATTAATGTTAAATCTCAATACACTTAGAGAAGCAGTTATCAATAACAATTTATTTTATCTTCTAATAGCAACACTGATTTTCTTTATTATTTATTATGGGTTTTACATTCTATTAAATAAGAAAAAAATAATATATATTATAATATGTATAAGCATAATAACTTTTGCAATTATATTTCCAAATAAAAGCTTAACCATTACTAAAAATAACAATCCAGATATATTTATA
>ENA-ORPF01001836-ORPF01001836.1-human-gut-metagenome-genome-assembly--contig:-NODE-1836-length-15672-cov-4.526029_pt1 | contig 15672 bp, 10 predicted proteins | sample MGYA00242140_ERZ509070 | MGnify/ENA primary metagenome ERZ509070 (study PRJEB26280, sample SAMEA2338713) | human gut metagenome | biome: human gut; feature: human-associated habitat; material: faeces... | reverse complement strand
GAAGAAGATGGATCTGGACAAGCTGGATACGGTGATAGCCAGCGGACGTTACCAGAATCACAAGGATTTTATGAAGTTTCCCGATTGTGGAAGAAGTAATCTGAAATATCCTCAATGGCCTCCTATCCTGAAAAAAGAACTGGATGGAAACGACAGTATCCTGACCAAGATACAGAAGAAAGACCGTTTCATTCATGTTCCTTTCCACAGCTTCGACTCATTTATCAGGGTACTTCAGGAAGCTGCTGTGAACAAACATGTGCAAAGCATTAAAATCACATTATACCGTCTTGCCAAAGAATCGAAAGTGGTAAAGGCACTGATGGCTGCCGCACGCAACGGGAAAAAAGTAACGGTAGTCATCGAACTGCTGGCACGATTTGATGAGGTCTCGAACATCAACTGGTCTAAGAAGATGCAGGATGCGGGAGTCAATGTAATATTCGGTGTTGAAGGCTTGAAAGTGCATTCAAAGATTACGCATATCAAGATGAAAAAAGGACCGGATATAGCATGTATCAGTACCGGAAACTTCCACGAGGGTAATGCTCGCATGTACACCGACTGTATGCTGATGACGGCTGCTCCACGTATCGTGAAGGATGTACATTCGGTTTTCGATTTCATCGAACGTCCTTACAGTCCGGTCAAGTTCAAGGAACTGCTTGTTTCGCCAAACGAAATGAGAAACAAGTTCATTGCCTTGATCAACAACGAAATTAAAAACAAGAAGGCAGGAAAGGATGCCTATATCAAAATAAAAATAAACCATATTACCGATCCCTTTATGGTAAACAAGCTGTATGAAGCTTCTCAAGCAGGAGTCAATATCCAGCTGGTGGTACGAGGCAACTGCTCACTGATAACAGGCATAGAGGGAGTAAGTGAAAATATCCGGATAAACGGTATCATCGACCGCTATCTGGAACATTCCCGTATATTTGTATTTGCATCGGGGGGAGAAGAGAAAGTCTTCATCGGTTCGGCAGACTGGATGCCACGCAACCTAAACAACCGCATAGAAGTCATTACACCTGTATACGATCCGGTAATAAAGAAAGAAATGAAACACATCGTAGAGGATGGATTTAAAGATACCATGCAGGGACGTATTGTAGATGGAAGCGGAAAGAATCTGTTCAGGGAGGAAGAAACTCCTTTCCGTTCACAGGAAGCATTATACAATCACTACCTAAATGAAAACATATAAATATGAATGAAAACGAAACTCGAAAAACAAACTATGCTGCCATCGATATAGGTTCGAATGCGGTACGGTTGCTGATTAAGGAAATAAAGGAAGAGCAAGGCAAGGCTCATTTCTCTAAAGTACTGATGTTGCGTGTTCCACTCCGTCTGGGATTTGACGTATTCGATATCGGAAAAATCTCAGAAAAAAAGGAGAAAAATATGATCCGGCTGATGAAGGCTTTCCGCCATCTGATGAAGATTTACGATGTAAAACACTGCCGTGCATGTGCTACCTCGGCTATGCGTGATGCCAAGAACGGTATGGATATCATCAAACAGATAGAAAAAAAGACCGGTGTGCATATCGATATTATCGACGGACAAGAAGAGGCTAAGATTATATACAACAATCATGTAGAGCACATGGAAGACCAGAAGGGCAACTACATGTATGTGGACGTAGGAGGAGGAAGTACGGAAATCAACCTGCTGTCGGAAGGTCAGCTGGTTTGCAGCCGGTCGTACAATATCGGTACGGTACGTATGCTGAACAATGCCGTGAAGGACAGCGAATGGGAGCGTCTGAAAAATGATCTGGCCGAACTGGCTAAGTCGTACCCGCAGACCAATATCATCGGTTCGGGAGGTAACATCAATAAACTATACCGCCTTGCCGACAAGAAGAACAAGAAGAAAATGACCATGCAGGTTTCCGTCTTACAGGAGTTGCACACACGCCTGAAAGCGCTTTCTCTGGAAGAACGTATGGAACAGTTCGGCATGAAACCCGACCGCGCGGATGTAATCATTCCGGCTGGTGAAATTTTCCTGACTATCGCCAATATTATCGGAGCCTCTTATATCCATGTTCCGGTTATCGGCTTGTCGGACGGAATCATCGACGAACTTTACTTGCAAAACAAAAACAATCAACCTGCCTGAAGCAGACAGACATAAAAAAATGCGGTGGGTTACACCGCATTTTTTTATTGACCATAGTCTGATATCATTTCTTATCTATTTCCTTCAGCAATTCGTCTACCGCAGCTTTCAGCTGTGTATCTTCTCCCTTGACAATTGTTTCAGGGGCATTCAGTACGTAGATATCAGGATCGAGTTCTGCATTCTCCAGGTAGCTTCCATCCGGCAAACGGTAACCTACTACAGGAATACCGAACACCAGTGTCGGATCTTGCATTCTCACCCAGTTGACACTAGTCATTGTTCCCGGAACAGGTGCGCCGACCAACTTGCCTAAACCGCGATGCTTATATACCCACGGAGTACCGTGTGCATTCGAGTAGTTTGCCTCACACTGCACCATAATAGAAGGCTTGTTCCAGCGGCGGCTCGGCATATCGCAAGCTTCGCGTCCACGGACTACTTGAGTAAAGTATTTCTTTCCGCTGAATAATATCTCGATATCTTCGTGCAGACGTCCTCCTCCGTTAAAGCGTGTATCGATGACGATACCTTCACAATTATTGTACTTGCCCAGAATATCGGAATAAACCGTACGGAAACTTCCATCGTCCATCGATTCGATATGTACATAGCCCAAACGACCGTTTGACCACTTTTCTACATCGGCTGCACGCTGTTTTACCCAACGCTGATACAATAAATCACTGAGCACTCCCTTGCTTACAGGACGTACAACTTCATCCCAGTGTTCTTTGGTCTGTGGATCGTACAATGAAACCAAAATTTTCTTTCCGACCTTATCATTCAGCAACGATGTATAGTCCTGATCTGCCTGAATGGATTCACCGTCAATCTTCTCGATGATGGTTCCAACTTTCGCACGAGTCGTTTTACGATCGAACGGTCCTTTTTCTATCACTTCAGCAATACGAAGACCATCACCGGTATAATCCCAGTCGTACAACAGTCCCAGTTCGGCAGTTGCTTCCGTTTTCATATCCGGATAATATCGTCCTCCCGTATGAGAAACATTCAGTTCGCCCAGCAGTTCACTCAGCATTTCAGCATAGTCATAGTTATTGTTGATATGTGGCAGGAACTTACGGTAAGTAGCAGTCATGGCATCCCAGTCTACTCCATGCATATTTACGTTATAGAAACGTGCCTTTTCCTCACGGTATACATTGTCGAACATATATTCGCGTTCGGCAGAAGGCAACATTTTCATGCGGGCATTGAATGTAACCGGCTTCAGTCCTTCGGATGAAGCATCCATTTTCTGCATAGTACCTCCGCCCAGGATAAAGATATTCTTACCTTCCTTATCCATTTCCATGTCAGCCCAGCTGGCATTCATCTTATGCAGCAACTTGGTTTCACGCTTGCGAAGATCCATCTTCCACATATCAAACCCGTCTTCGAATGCTGACAGGTAATACAATTTCTCCCCGTCTTTCGAGATAATGGCCGAAGCTAGGTCAGAAGAATTCGGAGTCAGACGGATGATACGGTCTTCGATACCTTCCGTTTCTACCACAATATCCTTCACCTTCTTTTCGTCCTTGGCATCCTTATCGTCCGATTTTTTGTCTTTCTTAGAAGCCTTATCATCCTTTTGGGCAGCTTTTTCCTGCTCCTTTTCCAGTTCTTTCTGCAATTCGTAATCCTCCTTACTCAGGCGGAACTTGTCGTATGCATCTTGGTTGAGGAAAGCTATCATCACATCGTTCAGCGAACCCCATGAAGCATGATTACGCATACCGTAACGCTCGGTAATGAACAAGATGGCATTTCCACCCATCACCCAGCGTGGAGAACCACTTGTATAGCCGCTGTTTGTCAGGTTAATGATCTGTCCCTTTCCGTCAGCACTCACCAAACCTATATCCGAATACGGATCGTGCTTGTTTCCGATAAACTCAAGTGTAAACCATTTGCCGTCGGGCGACCAGGAATAATCGAATCCTCCGGAACGGGTATACCAGGTAGAACCATCCGTTACCTGACGAATCTTCTTCGTATCCAAGTTAACGACCATCAAGCGATTACGGTCCTCTATAAAGGCAACTTCCTTACCATCGGGAGAGAACTGCGGATAATCACGTTCCAGCTTCTTATCATGTATCAGTGGCTCTTCCTCTATGAGAGTAGCATTCGGGAAGTTCAGATCTTCCTTCCGGCTGATTTTAGCAATATACAAATCACGCTTACCGTTTCTTTCGCTGGAATATACCAACGAACGGTTGTCTGCTCCGAAAGAAAGTCCACGCTCTGCTTCCGGAGTATGAGTAACCTGTTTGGTAGTTCCATATTCAACAGAAGTCACAAATACCTCTCCACGTACAATAAACGCTACTTGCTTGCCATCGGGAGAAACAACCGCTTCCGAAGCTCCACGAGTGAAACTATAAGAAACAGGCAATTCCTCATCATCACGAACCAGCGAAACAGCTACCTTTTTCGGTTTTCCATCCACCGGCTGTGTATAGATTTCCCCATCGTATGTATAACAAAGCGTTCCGTCATTTCCCATCGAGAGGAATCTCACCGGATTAGTCTTGAACGAGGTGACAGGCTGTATTTCTTTCGGATTATCCAACGGGAAACGATAGACATTAAACGATCCGCCATTACGTTCACTCAAGAAATAAACCTGTTTGCCGTCAGGACTCAATACCGGATTACGGTCCTCACCAGCTACTTCAGTCAGGTTAGTATGCTTGCCGGTCTTTGTATCGTACATCCATACATCGCGAGTAATGGACGATGTATGATGCTTACGCCATTCACTTTCTACTCCTTTCTGATCCTGATACAAGAAGAAATCGCCCGACGGAGCATAGCAAACCATTTCAGCCGGTGTACCAAGCATCTGTTGCGTACGTCCACCCGCTACCGGTACTTTATAAAGCTCAGTCATTCCCGATTTCGGGAAAAGTGCACTCGAGACCGGGTCCTGAATAGAAGCCGAGAACACAACGTATTTTCCGTCAGGAGTAAAAGTCGACGGTATTTCAGAAGCTGAATTCATAGTCAGTCGCTTGGCTGTGCCTCCGTCGGCAGGCATTATGAACAGATCAAAATTTCCGAAGCGGTCGCTGGCAAAAGCAATCTGCTTGCCATCGGGTGACCACACAGGGTTCGACTCATACGAATCTTGAGAAGTAAGGCGCACAGCTTCCCCTCCGGCGGCTTTTACTTTATAAATATCCCCCTTATAACAAAAGACAACTTCTTTACCATCGGGAGAAATATTTACATCACGCAGCCAAAGCGGAGTGATTGCAAATGCTGAAAAAGAGCTAGCTCCCAAAGCTAAAGTTACTAACAGTTTTTTCATGAACATATATTTTATGGTTTTCGCAAAGATAAGGATTAAAGCATGAAGAGAAAAAAAAGTGAAAAATAATTTGGAATATATTAGATAAATCACTTATCTTTGCAGCGTTTTCGAGAGAAAACAAAGAAAGTTTGGACTATGGTGTAATGGTAGCACAACAGGTTTTGGTTCTGTTTGTCCAGGTTCGAATCCTGGTAGTCCAACGGAAAACAGCCACGAGGAGTCCCCGGAAGATTATTCTTTTGGGGATTTTCTTTTATATACCTCCCTTAAAAATATTTACGTATCTTTGCATCGATTTTACAACGTGATTATAAACAATAACTAAGAAGAAAGGATTAACCGTGGCTAAGGACAATGACGTGGTATTAACCCCCATGATGAAACAATATTTCGACTTAAAGGCAAAACATCCCGATGCAGTTATGCTGTTCAGGTGTGGCGACTTTTATGAAACGTATTCGGAAGATGCCGTAACAGCTTCCGAAATCCTGGGAATCACGCTGACCAAACGTGCCAACGGACAGGGTAAGACGGTGGAGATGGCAGGATTTCCGCACCATGCGCTCGATACATACCTGCCGAAACTGATTCGCGCCGGCCGACGTGTAGCTATCTGCGACCAGCTGGAAGATCCGAAAACAACAAAAAAGCTGGTAAAAAGAGGTATCACCGAACTAGTCACTCCGGGTGTTGCCATCAGCGATAATGTGTTATCGTATAAGGAAAACAACTTCCTGGCTGCCGTACACTTCGGCAAGACAGCTTGCGGCGTCGCTTTCCTGGATATTTCGACGGGAGAGTTTCTTACCGCTGAAGGGCCTTTCGACTATATCGACAAGTTACTGAATAATTTTGCCCCGAAAGAAGTCTTGTTCGAACGGGGAAAGAAACCGATGTTCGAAGGTAACTTCGGCAGTAAGTTCTTTACCTTCGAGCTGGACGACTGGGTATTTACCGAAGCGTCTGCCCGCGAAAAGCTGCTGAAACATTTCGAAACCAAGAACCTGAAAGGTTTCGGAGTGGAACATCTGAAGAATGGTATCATTGCTTCCGGAGCCATTCTGCAATATCTGGATATGACGCAGCATTACCAGATCGGGCACATCACTTCACTGGCGCGCATCGAAGAAGACAAGTATGTACGCCTCGACAAGTTTACGGTACGCAGCCTGGAGCTGATAGGCAGTATGAATGAAGGCGGAACCAGCCTGCTCGACGTCATCGACCATACCATCAGTCCGATGGGAGCCCGCCTGCTGAAGAGGTGGATTGTCTTCCCGCTGAAAGACGTGAAGCCCATCAACGAGCGACTGGATGTAGTGGAATATTTCTTCCGCGAACCGGATTTCAAGGATTTTATCGAAGAGAAATTACATCTGATAGGCGATTTGGAACGTATTGTTTCGAAGGCTGCCGTAGGACGTATCTCTCCGCGTGAAGTCGTTCAGTTGAAAGTAGCCTTACAGGCGATAGAGCCGATCAAGAATGCCTGTCTGAATGCCGACAACGAAAGCCTGCGAAAAATAGGAGAACAGTTGAACCTCTGCGCTTCCATCCGCGACAAGATTGCCAAGGAAATAAACAATGATCCTCCGTTACTGGTCAACAAGGGAGGAGTGATTGCCGACGGAGTCAATCAGGAGCTGGACGAACTGCGCCACATTGCTTACTCGGGCAAGGATTACCTGCTGCAAGTACAGCAGCGCGAAAGCGAACTGACAGGCATCCCCAGCCTGAAAATAGCCTACAACAACGTGTTCGGCTATTACATCGAGGTAAGAAATACACATAAAGACAAGGTTCCGGCCGACTGGATACGCAAGCAGACACTGGTCAATGCAGAACGATACATCACGCAGGAACTGAAAGAGTACGAAGAGAAGATTCTGGGAGCGGAAGACAAGATTCTGATTCTGGAAACCCGTCTGTACAACGAACTGGTGTCAGAGCTTGCCGATTTCATCCCCGCCATCCAGATCAATGCCACGCAAATAGCCCGTCTGGACTGCCTGCTGTCGTTTGCCAATGCAGCCCGGGCCAACAAATATATCCGTCCGGTGGTAGCCGACGACGATATCCTCGACATCAAGCAAGGACGTCACCCGGTCATCGAAAAACAGCTTCCGGCAGGAGAAAAATACATTGCCAACGATGTGTATCTTGATACGGAAACGCAGCAGATCATTATCATCACCGGACCGAACATGGCAGGTAAGTCTGCCTTGCTCCGACAGACAGCGCTTATTACCCTCATGGCGCAGATAGGTTGCTTTGTTCCTGCCGAAAGTGCACACATCGGACTGGTGGATAAGATTTTTACCCGTGTGGGAGCCAGCGACAATATCTCGGTGGGCGAATCAACCTTCATGGTAGAAATGAACGAGGCGGCAGATATCCTGAACAACCTTTCGCCACGCAGTCTGGTATTGTTCGACGAGCTAGGACGCGGTACATCTACTTACGACGGTATTTCTATCGCCTGGGCTATCGTAGAACATATACACGAGCACAAGCGCGCCCGTGCCCGTACGCTCTTTGCCACACATTATCACGAGCTGAACGATATGGAAGAGAGCTTCCCGCGTATCAAGAATTACAACGTTTCGGTGAAGGAAGTAGACAACAAGGTCATCTTCCTGCGCAAGCTGGAGCGGGGAGGAAGTGAACACTCGTTCGGTATTCACGTAGCAAAGATGGCAGGTATGCCCAAGACCATCGTAAAGCGTGCCGACGAGATTCTACATCAGTTGGAAAAAGAAAACCGACAGGAAGGCATGTCATCGCATCATAAGGTAGAACCTAAAACAGTTCATCAGGACGGAGTACAGCTGAGTTTCTTCCAGCTCGACGACCCTGTACTGTGCCAGATACGTGACGAAATACTGAATCTGGACGTAAACAACCTGACTCCGCTGGAGGCGCTGAACAAGCTGAACGATATAAAGAAGATAGTAAGGGGGAAATAATACCCTCTACCTGCATATTATGATTCCCTATGCTGCCGGAAAACAATACTCCGGCAACACAGGGAATGCTTATTTGTCACACCTGAACTTAAAAAGCAAACCCGGCTCATTGCCTGTTTCTTTCTCCCTGCAATTTCCATTTCTTTATCTGGAATACAACAAACAGCAGCAAAGTCAATACACACTGCACACACAAAACAGCAGACATCCACCCTAAGCTATACCCAAGTTGCATTGACAGCGCTACAGCCAAAGTCGGAACAAGCGGCAATAATATCCAATACACTATCATACAAAATCGAAGCATCTGTCTTAAACCGCGATTCATACCGCACAACACCGGAAAATAACGTTCAATAGAATCGATGAAAAACAGTTTCTCCCATGTGTACGTCTTTCTCTTTATGAGAAAAATAAGATGTATCAGCAGTACCAGTTCGACAACCCAATAAAAGAATTCAAATTCAGGATAGTAGCCGCCAATGAAAGAAGTGACATAAACTACATCCACCAACAGCAAAAGAAGTAAAGCTATAAACCACATAAATTTATCTTATTTGTTAATTATCAATCGAACTTATCCTTTCCATAGATCAAAAATCCAATATAGCCTTGTATCAATCCAATCGAAACAGCAGATATTATTACATTCCAATCTCTACTTAAATTCAAAAAAGATAAACCTATAGATACAACCACATAAAGAAATGTACCGCATAAAACAAAAATCAGAAACTTTTTCATCGGAAGGTAATTTAGAATTAGGGTAGAATTTATTAATAATAACCTTATATACAGTTCCTTTCAAAACATCCTAAGGAATGCAACAGAGTTTTTTCAGCCGGACAACCCTGTGCTGCCGGAAAACAATACTCCGGCAACACAGGGAATGTTTATTTGCTACACTTGAACTCAAAAAGGAACTCGTATGCCCGCCATCAGTCCGATGCTCTTGAAACTTAGCTTATACGGGTCGTGCATCTCCTCTTCGGTGGTTGCACCTTGCGATTCCACCTTGCTCTTCTTGATATCAGTCGTTCCAAAGCAACCGATATTGGCAAACACATCCAAATGAGACAACACACGGTAAGAAACACCGCAATTTATATTTACTCCCCAAGAGTGTGCCGTCACCTTATATTCCGTTTCGTCCTGCCAACCTTTATCGGTATACCACAGATAACCGCCTCCGTAACTGACAGACAAGATGCAGCGGTCGGATATATCACAACTAAATTTCATCTGAGGACCCACGTAGTTAACCTGAATATCTTCGGATACCAGTGCAGGACCCACCGAATAATTGCCAGAAGTAGAGAAGCTGGTACACAATGCTCCTATGCCAAACCTCTTGGAAAACTTGTAAAAGGCATCCACACTGCCCTGAATACCTCCATCATAATTGCCCCGATAATGTAATCCGTACGGAGATAGATTCGAATTGAGCAACCAGCCATAACCTATTCCTGCGGAAACTTCTACCTTTTCAGCGTGGGATGATTCAACTTGGGCATGCAAGGAACATGCAAGAAAAGTAAACAGAACTACTAGATAAACGTTTTTCATATGCGTAATGATTTATTCAACACACCAAAGTAATATACTATTTGTTGCAACATCAATTGCTGAGATCACAGCATCTTTCTCAGTTGTTGAAAGTTCCGATTCTGCAATGATATCCAAATATCCTTTAGTGTAACTCTCCAATGAAGATTCAGAAAAGCAAGAAGATGCATTAGTAATAAAATCCTGAAGTATATCAAACATATCAGAATATTCAGGAAAATTATTTCGATATACAGCTATAGAACTTTCCAAATCTGGACATTGTATAGCGATTTTATTTAACTGTTCCAACACATCTTGTTCTAATTGAGATGAAACTTGAAACCCTTCTTGCTCAACACTTTCAACAACTTTATCCATTATAACAGATGTAGAACTATGCAATAAATTTTCATCTTCACTTAATAAATCTGATATAATCTTATTATGCAAATATCCCACTTTATTACTTGTCAAGGAAAGAGTTCGTACTTTTTCATATACAATAGGAACAGGATTAATATCAGTAATTTCTTCACCCAAACCGCGACTATTAATTTCGGGAGTCAACTGAGCCATTGGGAAAGAGGCATAAGTCTTCTGTTGATTTTCTAAATCTTCAGAAATTCTTACAAATCCTATATGTAATTCCTCACCATACGTATATTCTTCTGTACAAAGAAATTCATCACCCATAGCCGCAAAAAGCAATGAGTTTCCAATACCTACTACAACAGCACCAACTCCACCAAAAGCTGAACCCAAACAAGCGCCTGCCGCATCTGCTCCAAATATGCTAGCTAATTTACGCCAAAATCCTCCTCTTCTTGTTTCCACATATTGAGGTGGAGCATAAATATCATTATACTGTTTCAATTCATAACGTAATTTCTCATAGGAATCTTGTTGAGAAACAGAGGTCTCATTCATACTTTCATGAGTACAAGCATATACCAAAGATGTTCCCACTACTAATACAATCGCAGATAGAAAATAAAAAATAATTTTTTTCATAATATAATATTTTAAGTTAAACATAAGCTTTCTATAAACAATCACAATACAAAATCTCCGGTAATTTCATTTCCCTCTTTATCATAGAAATAAATATTATAATTCCCCGATTTATATTGGAATATATCTATTATTACAGTATCAAACGTCTTAACCGTAATCTCATTTTACCCTCTGCACCAGTAACGATGACTTTATACACAGCTCCTTTCAAAAATAAAATATCAATAGAACTGCGCAGTTTCTATAATTCTTATTTCAAAAAATTTCCCCAAAGCAGATTTCCTTTGGTATCTTTTATATAGATTGTATATTCACCACTACGGTATTGATTCAAATCTACATAAATCGACTTTGGAAATGGAGTGGTAACTTCTTTCTGATAAACAATTCCCTCCACACCAACAACTGTAATAGTGACCTGATCTACTTTATCTAAAAAATGAAGTCCTAATAAAGAATCATTAATATCAACATATATCGGTATTTCTTGTTGTTTTTTTCCTGAAATACTTTTGTCATTCCATATAGTTACATCTTCGGCTATTACATGTACACAGCATAACGCCAATCCAACTGAAAATAAAATACTTTTCATTCTTTCTATTTTTTAAGGTTATGACAAAATTAACCTTTCAAAAACATTTTCTATCGGACAAAAGGGGGACATTTTTCTGGAGTAAAAAACGTATAATAATCTAATATACAACATTATGCATATTACGCCTTACTTTTTTAAGGGGACATCACGTTCCAGAAGAAGAAAACAGTACACAAAAAGGCAGGAATCAATACGAACACAGGAAATCTTCCAGACTTATTTCCGCATCCCGAAGGTGAAGCTTGTCCGTCTTGATTCGGTATTTACGTTTCTTTAGCGCATCGTCGCTGATACCGAGCAAATAGCAGATATCCCTGTTTTTTATATGCATTCGGAGCAGGCAGCATATAGAAATCTCTATTTCCTTTAAACCGGGAAATTCACTTTGCAGACGACTCACATAGTTGTTATGACAGGAGTTAAGCAATGATATCAGATGATCCCAATCGGCCCCTGAGAGTTTATACGAGGAAGACAAACGGTCCTTATCCAGCAGAGAAAGCTGGACAAAGGTATCGATGTGCTTTACCAACGGGTCAGAAAGAAATACACTTTCCCTCCACTTACGTTCCTTACTCGCTAATTCCTGACGGATTCGTAACAATTCAGAATCCTTTGCCTGCAAACTCTGAATATTGGCCTCCATCAACTGGTGCTGACGACGGAGAAACGATTCTTTTCTTCGCTTGAAACGAAGATAGACAGCATAGAGGAAAGGAACAAGAAGAAGCAGGATGATGATACACACAAGCGTCACGATATCCTTCTGCTGCGACTCTGTTTTCAGCCGCATGTTCTCATTCCGTACCAGCGAATAGTCGTATTTCTTCTGCCACTGCATCACCCTCTCGTTTTCCCGGCGGTGAGTCAGCGAATCGACATACAAGGAGTACTGCTCATGATATGCCAGAGCCTGACGGAAGTCGCCTTCCTGACGGCACAGCCGCGAACTCATCAGGTTGTATTCCAGCATCGCATCCAGGTCATCCTCTTGCCGGATACGTTCAATATAATAACGGGCAGAATCCAGTTGCTGAAGACCTGCGAAAGAACGGCCCTTCATCAGGTCCGCCCTTCTGCGCGGAGCACTTCCTTCCTCCCACGTTTCCTTGTTTAAGTGATACAAGGCCTCCCGATACTTCCCGTTCAAATAATAACATATCGCCAACCGGTGATGTAGTGCTGATAGTTTATATGGATTCCGATCATACCGGTTCTCCAGTTCCAAGCCTTCCGACAGACAGTGGTATGCCGAATCATATTTCTCCAGAAGAATGTAGCTCCATCCCATCTCCATTAAAGAATATACCCTGCTTGCGGTATCGCCAAGAAGTTTTTCATAACAATTAGCCCTATATAATTTACTGAGTCCCTCACTATAAGGCTTTTCCTCCTGAAGCAGACACCCCCAGTGATAATAAAGCAGACCGAGATACTTGTAGTCACGGCATCCCTCGGCAGACAGACCGGCCCGATGAAAACAGTCGAGGGAACGGCGGCGGTCACCCAGGTCACGGTAAACTTGTGCCAGATAAAAATAGCTCTGAGACTTACGTAAGGAATCGCTGCCGGAAGCATAATAATCGGCTGCTATGCGGATTAGTGAATCATCTGTAACAGGAAGATAGTTCTTATAGTAAGCCTGAGTAAGAAGAAGGGCATAGTATGCACGGTTCCTGCCATGAAGACGGTCGGGAGAAGAAATTTTACGCAACAACGACAATGCGCTGTCGGGATGTGTGCCCATCACACGTTCCACAGCCTGAAGCTCACGGTAAATACGCCGATGCGAGTACTGCCAGCCGGAGAAGCCGCCAAAAACCAGCAGCAAAAGAACAATTATGATGATAACCCGACTTGACTTCATAATACTAAGCGATGTTTATTCTTCCCTACAAATATAAGAAGAATCCGCTTATCATGCGATGGCAAAACGGGAAATGATATGAAAATAACAGTTCTCTCCATCATAGGGAAAGATACCATAAAGGAGAACTCAAGACTGCACAGCCAGGCAGTTTATCCCGCTATTATCCCCCGAATAATCTATTAGTAGTTTACCGACAAAACAATCAAATTATTTATATTTGTAATAGTCTTACAAACATTCAGTATGAAAAATAAAACACTCATCATCATTGTCATCATAACAGCAACCGCAGCCGTCCTTTCACTCGGCATTTACCAGAAAAGGACACACCAGATAAATGCTTCACTACTGCAAATTGAGCAACTGATGTATGAAAGACCCGACAGTGCCTGGAAGATACTACAACACATGCCACCCATTTCGCGATTACGTAAAGAGGAACAGGCACTCCATGCACTGCTATTCACACAGGCACAATATAAAAACTACATTCCAGTGAAAAGCGATTCACTACTCCGGATAGCGGAAGCATACTATCGGACAAGCAACGATTCACTGCACAAGGCATGGACACTTTTCTATCTGGCACAGTATTACAGGGATTCGGATGAAAAGGAAAAAGCACTCTCATATTTTCAGCAGGCGAATATAGCAAGCCGGAATATAGAAAACAATCAATTCAAGTTCCTGCTCAACTTACACTGGGCAGGTCTATTAACTAACGAAGATGCCTACGAAAAGGGAATCGAAAAATATCAAACGGCAAACAGATACGCTATTTTACTGAAAGATACCTTAAAACAAATAAACCTATATGGAAAATGGGGATGGTGTTGTTTGCTAAAAGAAGAGGATGAACGTGCAGACAGCCTATTTAATGTCGGATTAACATTGTCCGCAACTACAAAAGACCGAATTTACGACAAATATCTATTAAACCGTTTATCTTTAACGGCAAGAGAAAGAAAAGATTACAAACGGGCACTGGAACTGGTAAACCGCAGTTTATCGCTCGCAAAGGATTCCACCGAGCTATATCCGTTATGGGGTAATAAGGGAAAAATCTTGCTGGAGATGAACCAATACGATTCGGCACACTTCTATTTAAGCAAGGATACGAGAGATTATGATCCATATTTCAGAGTATCCCGTTATTTAGACTGGAGTATATACGAAGAAAAAATAAAAAATCTTCCCAAAGCGCTGGAATACAGCAAGCGGTATGCCGAACTGCTGGATACCATCTATCAAGAACGACTGGATTCTAAAGTGGCAAACCTCCAGCACAAATACGACTACTCCTTGATTCAGAGTGAAAACAAGCTGCTGAAAATCAAACGGCAAAGACTGTATATATCACTGACAGCCATCTGCATGGCGGTACTGACCGTAGCTGTCATATTCTTCTATAAACGCAGGGAAGAGAAGCGTAAACTGGCAGAACAGATACGATCAAAAGACGACCTGATGAAGGAAATGAGGCTGCAACTGCAAGAAAAGACCATCGACCTGCATGCTGCACAGGAAAAAATCATCGAAAAGGAAACAGCTCTGGACAAAGAACTTTCACAAAGGGAAAAGATGAGAAGCGAATACTCTTCAAAGGAGGCTGCCATGAGAAAGGAAATCCTGCGCCACAGCGAAATCATCAGAAAAATGGAACAGCTCAATAAAATGAGCCAGCAGGATAAAATACAAAGCCGGTCGGTAGTGCTCTCCGACGAGGAACAGGACAATCTGGCGGAAGTTATAAACACCTGCTACAACAACTTTACAGACCGGCTTTGGAAAAAGTTCCCGACACTGACAAAGGCGGACATCTCGCTTTGCTGCCTTATCAAAATCGGCATCTCAAACAGCAACATGCTTTACCTGCTCGACACCAGCAAGGTCGCCTTGAAGAAACGGAAAAACCGCCTCAAACACGACAAAATGGGTATGGACGAAAACGATTCGCTGGATGAGTTTATCATGGAATTCTGACAAGCATTATGCTCACTCTTTCACCCATACATGTTCTATCTCTACGACATACATTTTATGGAATCCGCCATGTCCTTCGCCGTACCAGCGGCTTACCAGTGAAGCATCGATAAACTGCTCGGGCTTTATCATATCGGCATACAGTTTTCTGCATTCCAGTACCATACGTGCCTGCTCATAGGCAATGTTTCCTTCGGGAGTGGCAAAAGGCTTCAGTCCGGTAGCCGCTAACTTA
>ENA-ORPF01001794-ORPF01001794.1-human-gut-metagenome-genome-assembly--contig:-NODE-1794-length-15944-cov-130.890050_pt1 | contig 15944 bp, 10 predicted proteins | sample MGYA00242140_ERZ509070 | MGnify/ENA primary metagenome ERZ509070 (study PRJEB26280, sample SAMEA2338713) | human gut metagenome | biome: human gut; feature: human-associated habitat; material... | reverse complement strand
GGTGCGCCTGATAGGACTCGAACCTACACGGCCTAAACCACTAGATCCTAAGTCTAGCGCGTCTACCAATTTCGCCACAAGCGCATTCTTGGGTGCAAAGATACAATAATAATTTGAATAAAAAGAATAAAAATGAAAAAAATGATGGTTTTACTTGCTTTTTACGAGAAATAATGGTAATTTTGCAAACAGATACTGTTCTATTTTTATTTTGTAAAAAAACGAAGGCAGGACAGTAAGGACAGATAAAAACTATAATAACAGGAATATGAAAAAAATATGGGTTATGATGCTGGCTACATTGATGGTTTCTTCCACGATGATGGCTGGAAATGTGAAGAAATCAACTACTCTTCCTATTGTGGGAGAGGTCGTAAAGGCTTCTCATCCGATGATTCAGTATGTTGGGCGTGTGAGCTTTGCTAAGAATCCTGATGTAGCCAGTTTCAATTATCCGGGAACTACGATTGAGGCTAGTTTTCAAGGGTCTTCTCTGAAAATGCTGTGTCGCCCGAAATCGGGATATTTCATGGCGCAGATTGATGGTTGCGAACCTTTCAAAGTGGGCTTTAATGCCGAACGCGATTCGGTTGTTACCCTGGCTGCGGCTTTGCCAAAGGGGGTGCATCATGCTAAGGTGATGTATGTGATAGAAGGCTTGTTCCGCAAACCGGAATTCAGGGGATTCGTTCTTGATAAGGGATGCCAGCTCGTTGAGGCTCTGGCTCTTGCGGAACGGAAGATTGAATTTATCGGAAACTCCATCACCTGCGGTTATGGCGTAGAAAGTATCAACATGTCTGATCCTTTTGAGGATGAAACGGAGAACCATTGGCTTACTTATGCCAATATTGTAAGTGACAGTCTGAAGGCTCAGCATACTTCTATCTCCCGCAGTGGTATCGGTGTATATCGTAATTATAATGGTCCGAAGACAGGTGATGCCGATAACATGCCTTGGCAATATGAATATACCTTATTTGACCAGCATGATGAAAAATGGGATTTTGCCAAGTATCAGCCTCAGTTAGTCTGTATCAATCTGGGTACGAACGATCTTTCTACCAAGAATTATGATATTCAACTCTACGAGAAAAATTATCGCATGTTTCTTAAAACGGTACGTAGTAAGTATCCTCATGCAAAGATTGTGATGTTGACAGGTCCGATGCTCGGCGAGAAGGAGAGTAGCAAGCAGCGAACTGTGCTTGATAGAATCTGTGCTGATGCCAATAAAACTGATAAGAATATTTACCGTTTCGATTTCTGTTTCCAGAAAGGAGATTTAGGTTATGGCGCCAGCTGGCATCCTAGTATGTTGCAGCATCGGAAGATGGCAGCAGAATTGCTTCCGTTCCTGAGAAAACTGATGAATTGGAATTAAATGAAATTGCATGTTTCCAAAACAAAATTATATGATAACAATGAACACAAAAAATCTATTATTATTGGCATCTCTTACATTGGCGATGCCTCTGACAGCACAGACTCCGCAAGAGGATTTCAAGCGGGATATTACGCTTTCGGGTAGTAACTATGTAGCTTATCGTGGTCCGCAGAAGCAGTTGACTGCGGCTCCTAAAGGTTATAAGCCTTTCTATCTGAGCCATTATGGCCGGCATGGTTCCCGCTATATGATTGGCAAGAAGGCTTATGATGTGCCTTATTTCTCTCTGCTCAAAGCGAAGCAGGAGGGCAAACTGACAGCTAAGGGCGAGGAAACGCTGGCTAAGGTGAAGATTATTCGTGAGGAGGCGAAGGGGCGCGATGGCGAACTGACTCCGCTCGGAGCTCTCCAGCATCAGGGTATCACCAGAAGAATGATGGAGCGATTCCCTGAGATTTTTGCCGGTAATACGAATATTGAGGCCCGAAGTACTTTGGTAATCCGATGTATCCTCTCTATGGAGAACGGTTTGCAGCAGATGCTGCGCATGAATCCGAAACTTCATATCTTCCATGATGCCAGCGAGCATGATATGTATTATATGAACCAAGACGACCGATACCTGGATAGCTTGAAGAACAGCGTGGGTATCAAGGTGGCACAGCAGGAATTTGCACAGAAGCACGTTAGCTATAGCCGTGTGATGCAGGAACTGTTCAACGACCCTGCCTGGGTGAAACAGAATATCAACCAGAGTGACCTGAACAGAAAACTTTATAAGATGGCAAGCTCAATCCAAGGCACGGAACTGAGGGGCAAGGTTTCGCTCTATGACCTCTTTACGGAGGAGGAACTGTATCAGAACTGGCTGAATGCCAACATCTCGTGGCAGATGGCTTACGGCAACTCGCCTTATACGGGCAATGTGCAGCCGTTCTCCCAGCGCAATCTCTTGAGAAACATTATCCAGAAGGCGGATAGCTGCATCGCCTTGCCGCATCCGGGAGCTACATTGAGATATGGACACGATACGATGGTTACTCCGCTTACCTGTTTGCTGGATTTGAATGGATATGGCGAAGAGATTAAGGATCCGGAGAAGATTGCTTCTCAATGGTGGGATTATAAGATTACTCCGATGGCTACGAATTTGCAGTTTGTTTTTTATAGAAACAAGGCGAATGATGTGCTGGTGAAGGTGCTTTTGAATGAAGACGAGGCTACTTTGCCTATCAAGAGCGATGTGGCACCTTATTACCACTGGAATGACTTCAGGGAGTATTGCTTGAAAAAGCTGGCGGGGTATAAAAGGTAAAAATGAAGGCTACTGACTGCTGGGGGACAGGCGATGGAATCGCCTGGAACGGGGGCAGGAGGGGGACTGGCTTCTTTTTTGCTGAACGCAAAACGCTAAAGCGCGAAATGCAAATGGCTAGATAATAAAAAAAAAGGGCTTAAGCTTTTTGGGCTTAAGCTCCTTTTTTATGATGGGTGCTTTCCTTGCGCTTTCTTTTTCGCTTTCTTAGCGCTTTTTATTGCTTCGATAACCAGTCTTTATCCTTCTGGTCTTCTTCGAAATCTTTTTCTGAGAAGAGGTTGGTCTGACCAGTCAGTTCGTCAATCACCTGTTGCTCGCTTTTGCCAGCATCTGGATCAAGGTTTTCACCTTCATTCTCTGAGTCAGAACCATCCGGTTCCTCATCATTATCCTCAGAAGGAGGTTCTGGGAATCGGGTTGGTTCCAGTTCCTCGATACTTTCAATCTTCCATGTCGTGAGGCGCTTACCCTTTGCCTTGAAACTCTTCTGCGCAATGAACTGCTCGGCATCGATTTCTTCGGCAGGACGGATGGCATCCACACCGCCATAAGTAACCTTGATGCGTGGATAAACCGTATCGGTAAGCAAGATGAGCTTGCAGTTAGGGTTTTCTCCCATGAAATTCTGATGGCGCTTGGTGGCATCCATCGTGAATCGCTTGATGTATGGATATCCCTGATTGTCGGCATCGTAGAGAATTGCTGTCCATATCTTATGTTCATCCCATTTCTCTAAGCGGATGATGTTGTCCTCGTAGTGGTTGTTGACATCGAAATTGGTGATGTAGAATTCACCGTTGTCGAGTACTACCAAGATAGAATCATCATCATTGAATTCGCCCAGGAAGCGGCCGTTCTCATCGTAGTTGATGCGGTTTACGTCTGGGTCGAACCAAACCTTTCTGCCTCCTAACGTGCTGTGGCCGTGACTCTTCAGACCGATGCGGCGAATGGTGCGCTTGGTAAGGAGATTACCTTTGGCAGCACGCCCCTTGATCAGAATGTCTGAGAAATCCTTCTCCAGGAAGATGCTCTGGCGCTTCTTCGTCAGGTCTGGCTCCATCGTACACTTGATGATTTCAGCTTCTCCATTCGGGTTGGCGGTGAAATAGATAACGCGGCTGCCAGCTGTGCCCTGAGTGATGTCATACAACTTGTCGCGGGTCATGGCGGTTACATTGAATCGCTTGATGAAGTAATCGCCTTGTTTGCCGTCGCGGTAAACACAGTTGTAGATGGTGCGCTTGTCGTTCTTCTTGAATACCTGTACATGGAGGATATTCTTGCCAACGAATATTTTGTCGGCTACCTTGGTGACTTTAAACTTACCATCCTTATAAAAGATGATGATGTCATCGAGGTCGGAGCAGTTGCATACGAATTCATCCTTCTTCAACCCTGTACCAACGAATCCTTCCTGACGGTTGATGTAGAGCTTCTGGTTAGCCTCTACCACCTTAGTCACCTCAATGGTATCGAAGTTTCTGATTTCTGTTTTGCGAGGATGGTTCTTTCCATACTTGCCCTTGAGATATTCAAACCAGTTGATGGTAACATCGGTCATGTGAGCCAGGTCGTTCTCAATCTCAGCAAGTTCAGCCTTAATTTTCATCAGCAGTTCGTCTGCCTTATCCTTATTATATTTAAGGATTCGCTGCATCTTGATTTCCAGAAGTTTGAGGATGTCCTCGCGGGTAATTTCCCGATGGAAGGCATATTCTACCATACCCTTACCGTCTACTTCGGCAGTAAAGAGTTTGTCCTTGAATGGCTCGAGTTTTGAGTCGATGAAGGCAACAACCTCATCCTGACTCTTACTCTGCTCAAACTTTCGCTCCTTGTAGATGCGTTCTTCGATGAAAATCCGTTCGAGAGAAGAGAAGAAGAGCTGTTCCTCCAATTCACCCTTTCTGATCATCAGTTCCTTGCGCAGCAATCCCATAGTGCGGTCTACGCTGTGGCGCAACACATCGCTGATAGTGAGGAAAACAGGCTTGTTGTCTTCGATGACACAGCAGTTGGGCGAGATGTTGATTTCGCAATCGCTGAAAGCGTAGAGTGCATCCATCGTTTTATCTGATGAGGTTCCTGGTGCCAGATGCACAAGAATCTCAACATTTGCCGAAGTAACATCATCTACCTTGCGTGCCTTAATCTTACCCTTTTCTACCGCTTTGGTGATAGAATCGATGAGGCTGCCTGTAGTCTTGCTGAATGGTATCTCGCTGATAACGAGTGTCTTGTTGTCGAGCTTGTCTATCTTGGCTCTTACTTTCAATGCACCACCTCGCTGTCCATCATTGTATTTACTTACATCGATGGCACCGCCTGTAGGGAAGTCGGGATAGAGTTGGAAAGGCTCGCCCTTGAGATAGTGGACGGCAGCATCGCAAATCTCATTGAAATTATGTGGCAAAACCTTACTGCTCAATCCCACGGCAATACCCTCGGCACCTTGTGCCAGGAGCAGCGGGAATTTGGCAGGGAGCGTGATAGGCTCCTTGTTTCTGCCATCATAAGAGAGTTGCCAGTCGGTGGTTTTAGGATTGAAAACCACATCGAGAGCAAACTTAGAGAGGCGTGCCTCGATATATCGGGGAGCAGCGGCACGGTCGCCCGTAAGAATGTTTCCCCAGTTACCCTGCGTATCGATGAGCAGGTCTTTCTGTCCCATCTGTACCAAAGCATCTCCGATAGACGCATCACCGTGAGGGTGAAACTGCATGGTATGTCCCACGATATTGGCAACCTTGTTGTATCTTCCGTCGTCCATGCGCTTCATAGAGTGGAGGATGCGTCGCTGTACCGGTTTCAAACCATCCTCAATATGAGGAACGGCACGTTCGAGGATAACATACGATGCATAGTCGAGGAACCAGTTCTGATACATTCCGCTGAGGTGATGTACAGCAGAAGCATCGAATCGGTTCACCGGCTTATAATCGGAATGTTTCTCGGTCGAAATCTCCTCGTTGTCATCTTCTGCAGCATCCTGTTCAGATTCTGCAGAAGAATTTACCAAATTTGGCGATTTTTCCTCTTCAAGACCGTTTTTATCTTTAATTTCGTCGCTCATATATAGCTTTTAATACTTATTTTATTAATTTATGGCAAAAATACAACAATTTTTCGAGAAAAAAGAGTATCTTTGCCGAAAATTTGAAAAAAATAAGATTTAATCATGGCACAGGAAGATGTTTTTAAGAAAATTGTAAGCCATTGCAAGGAATATGGCTTCGTGTTCCCAAGTAGTGAAATTTATGATGGCTTGGCTGCCGTTTATGACTATGGTCAGAATGGTGTTGAGCTCAAAAACAATATCAAGCAGTACTGGTGGCAGAGTATGGTGTTGTTGCACGAGAACATTGTTGGTCTCGATGCAGCTATCTTCATGCACCCTACAGTATGGAAGGCATCTGGACACGTAGATGCTTTCAATGACCCATTGATTGATAACCGCGATTCAAAGAAGCGTTATCGTGCCGATGTGCTCATCGAGGATCACATGGCTAAGTATGAGGAGAAGATTGCCAAGGAGATTGCCAAGGCTAAGAAGCGTTTCGGCGATAGCTTTGATGAGGCTCAGTTCCGTGCAACTAATCCTCGCGTTCTGGAGAACCAGAAGAAGTTTGATGATCTCCATGCCCGCTATACTGAGGCTATGCAGGGTCCTAACCTGGAGATGCTGAAGCAGATTATCGAGGATGAGGGTATCGTCTGCCCTATCAGCGGTACCAAGAACTGGACTGATGTCCGTCAGTTCAACCTGATGTTCTCTACCCAGATGGGTGCTGCCAGCGATGCTACAAGCAAGGTATATCTCCGTCCTGAGACAGCTCAGGGTATCTTCGTAGATTATCTGAGCGTTCAGAAGACCGGCCGTATGAAGTTGCCATTCGGTATCTGTCAGATTGGTAAGGCTTTCCGTAACGAGGTTGTAGCCCGTCAGTTCGTATTCCGTATGCGTGAGTTCGAGCAGATGGAGATGCAGTTCTTCTGCCAGCCTGGTACTGAGATGAAGTGGTTTGAATATTGGAAGAAGGTTCGTCTGGCTTGGCACGAGGCTCTCGGTATGGGTAATGAGAACTACCGTTATCACGATCACGAGAAACTGGCTCACTATGCCAATGCTGCTACCGACATCGAGTTTAAGATGCCATTCGGCTTCAAGGAGGTAGAGGGTATCCACAGCCGTACCAATTTTGACCTTTCTCAGCACGAGAAGTACAGCGGCCGTTCTATCAAGTACTTCGATCCAGAGAAGAACGAGAGCTATGTACCTTACGATGTAGAGACATCTATCGGTGTAGACCGTATGTTCCTCAGCGTAATGTGCCACTCTTACTGCGAGGAGAAGCTGGAGAATGGCGAGACACGTGTTGTTTTGCGTTTGCCAGAGGCTTTGGCACCTGTTAAGTGTGCTGTGTTCCCATTGGATAAGAAGTATGGTTTGCCAGAGTTGGCACACGAAATCGTTGACGAACTGAAGTTCCACTTCAATACTCACTATGGCGATCCTAAGGATTCTATCGGTAAGCGTTATCGCCGTCAGGATGCTATCGGTACTCCATTCTGTATCACCGTAGACCACGAGACTCCAAACGATCATAAGGTAACTCTGCGTTATCGTGATACCATGGAGCAGGAGCGCGTAGCTATCTCTGATCTTCGCAGCATCATCGAGGAGCGCGTAAGCATCACTAGCGTATTGAAGAAGCTTGGCAAGGAAATCAAGAACTTCTAATTAATCAAATATATCTAGATGAATCTTAAGAGTTTGAAATATTTCTTCTTCCTCATGATGGCAGTGATCACACTGTCATCATGTAGCGAAGATGATGATAATGTCTCGGAATATGCCAACTGGCAGGAGCGTAACGAGCAGGCTTTTGCCGATACATTGGCTTATGCCAGAAAGATGGGTGAAGCTAACGGCTGGTACGTTTATAAGAACTGGACGTTCGAAAACCAGACTCCGACGAACAAAGATCAGAATGGTAATTTAGTGACCCTTCCTTATAAGGATTGCGATAATATCATCGTTCATGTTCTGAAGAAGGGAGAGGGTACAACTTCTCCTATCCTTACCGATTCGGTACAGGTGAGCTATCGTGGCCGTTTCATTCCTACTGATAATTATAAGGAAGGTTACGTCTTCGACCAGAGTTTTACGGGTACTTTTGATGCTGCTACAGCTAATCCTATCCGTAGTGTGGCCGGTGGATTTATCGATGGCTTTACCACCGCATTGCTCAAGATGCATCCGGGCGACCATTGGCAGGTGTTCATTCCATACCAGCTGGCTTATGGCGAGAGCGGTAATTCTTCAATCCAAGGCTATTCAATGCTCCGTTTTGAGATGGTGCTCAAGAGTTATAAGAGAGCTTCTGGCAAGAAGTGGATTACTAAATAATAAGAATAAAGATTTAGAGAAAAGTATGTGCATATGTTTGAAATGATATATGCACATATTTTTTTGTATGAGCGATATACGAGAAATTAATTTATGCTTTATAGCAAGAAGACAGATTATTTGATGGAGTCGATTCGCCTGGGTAGGGAGATGGATCGGCGCGAGAAACTCAATCTTATTGTAGGGTTGAGTATACCTTCTATGCTGGCTCAGATTTCTACGGTGATGATGTTCTTCATTGATGCTTCTATGGTGGGGCATCTGGGAGCAGAGGCTTCTGCCAGTATCGGATTGATTGAGTCAACTACCTGGCTTATAGGTAGCTTGCTCAGTGCAGCTGCTACTGGCTTTTCTGTACAGGTAGCTCATTTTATCGGAGCTAATGATTTTGCAAATGCCCGTCAGGTGTTTCGTCATGCGCTGATTTGCGGTGTGGCGTTCAGCATTTTTGTTTCTCTTCTCTGTGTCGGCATTCATGCTTATCTGCCTTATTGGCTGGGTGGAGGTGCCGATATTGCCACCAATTCCTCTCGCTATTTTCTGATATATGGTCTGGTACTTCCATTCGTTTTCCTTTATCATATATCCGAAATGATGCTGAAATCTGCGGGCAATATGCATACGCCTAGTGTGATGGCAGTATTGATCTGCATCTGCGATGTGATATTCAATTACCTGTTTATCTATATCCTGAAGTTGGGTGTTGTGGGGGCTGCCTTAGGAACGGCGATGGCTTATGTCTGCATCTCTCTGCCTAATCTTTATCTTGCAGGTTTCAAGAATAAGATACTGAATCTCCGTCAGGACCATGTCCGTTTCCGTTGGGTCAGGTCGTATGTTCATAATGCCTGTAAAATCAGCATTCCGATAGCCATACAGAACATATTGATGAGCGGGGCGCAGATAGTGAGTACCATGATTGTGGCACCTCTTGGCAATATAGCCATTGCTTCCCATTCTTTTGCTATTACGGCAGAGAGTCTTTGCTATATGCCGGGCTATGGTATTGGTGATGCGGCTACTACTCTGGTGGGACAGACGCATGGAGCAGGGCGAGTAGGTTTGTGCAAGAATTTTGCCTATATGACAGTAGGACTTGGAATGGCTGTGATGGCTGTGATGGGAGTGGTGATGTATGTCTTTGCTCCTGAGATGATTGGCGTTCTTTCTCCGGTAGAAAGTATCCGTGAGATGGGGACCATCTGTTTGCGTATCGAGGCTTTTGCTGAACCATTCTTTGCAGCTAGCATCGTGACCTATTGTGTTTGTGTAGGAGCGGGCGATACCAGAAAACCGGCGATGATCAATCTCGGTACCATGTGGCTGGTGCGCCTCACTCTGGCTTATGCTCTTTCCAAGAGCTATGGCTTGGAGGGAGTATGGATAGCGATGGCTATCGAACTCACATTCAGGGGAATCCTCTTCCTTATCCGCCTCTTCAGAGGTTCATGGATGAAGAGTTTTCATGTAGGTTAGGATTGGTTTTCTGCCTCCAATGTTAGTTTTAGGTTAAGATTTGCATACATCGCGAAGATATTCTCTAAAATGTTTGCAAATCTTTTTTATTTTTCTTAATTTTGCATCGCAGACAGTAACCATGTTGCTGGTTTTGTCGTTATATATAGGTGAACTTGTTAAGTAGCATGATATATATATAATAAGGTATAAAGAAAGAATGATATAGAAAACAATAAATACATAAATAATTAAAATCAGATGAAACTAAGAAAGATTTTTGCAGCAGTTGTGCTGTTCCTTTCTGCAGGTACAGCGATGGCACAGCAGATGCCAGCTATTCCGGTAGACAAGAATGTGAAGATAGGTCGTCTTGATAATGGATTGACTTACTACATTCGTCACAACAGTTATCCTGAGAATGTGGCCAGTTTCTACATCGCTCAGAAAGTGGGTTCTATCAATGAGAATGATGACCAGCGCGGTTTGGCTCACCTCTTGGAGCACCTTGCCTTCAATGGTACCGACCATTTCAAGGGCAACTCTCTGCAGGACTATCTGCAGAGCATCGGTGTACAGTATGGCCGTAATCTCAACGCCTATACAGCAGTAGAGAAGACTGTTTATTACTTCACAGATGTTCCTACTACCCGTACTACAGCCGTAGACTCCTGTATGCTTATCCTCAAGGACTGGAGTAATGGTATCAGTCTTACTGAAGATGCTATCGAGAGCGAGCGTGATGTGGTGCACAATGAGTACCGTATGCGCATTGTAGGTCAGCAGCGCATGATAGAGCGTTCACTTCCTAAGCTCTATCAGGGCGAAAAGTATGGCTACCGTTTCCCTATCGGTTTGATGAGCGTTATCGATGGCTGTAAGCCAGAAACTCTCCGTGCTTACTACCGCAAATGGTATCGTCCAGACAATCAGGCTATTATCATCGTGGGTGATGTAGATGTAAATCATATCGAAGCTAAGATTAAGGAACTCTTCTCAGGTATCAAGGTACCTAAGAATGCCGCTAAGATAGAGAAGGTAGAAGTATCTGATAATGATTCAGCCATCTATGTTATCGACAAGGATAAGGAGCAGCAGGTTGATCTCTTCCAGATTTATATGAAGCACAATGCTGTGCCAGATTCTCTGAAGGGCAATATGAGCTATCTCCTGAAGGGATACATGGATAACGTGATTTCTTCTATGATTGCTGCCCGTTATGCAGAGAAGGCATTGGAGCCAGACTGTCCATATCTCCAGGCAAATGCCGGTGATGGTTCATACCTGATTTCAAGCACAAAGGATGCTTTCACCCTTACCGGTGTAGCTAAGCCAGGAAAGATTAAGGAGGCTTATGCTGCTGTTCTCCGCGAGGCACAGCGTATGCACGAGTTCGGTTTCACAGCTACAGAGTATCAGCGTGCCAAGGATGAATTCATGAGCCAGGTTGACAAGGCTCTTGCCAACAAGGATAAGATGAAGAACGAGCAGTTTACCACCCAGTATGTGGATAACTTCATTTCTAACGAGCCTATTCCGTCAGTAGAAGAGGAGAGCCAGATCTGGAAGATGGTAGTTCCAAACTTGCCTCTTGAGGTTATCAATAGCTATGCCAAGCAGTTGGTTTGCCAGAGCGATACTAACCTTGTATCATTGGTTATGATGCGCGAGCAGGCTGGTGCCGTTTATCCTACCGAGCAGGAACTTTCTGCCATCGTAAAGCAGGTACGTGCTGAGAAGCTCGAGGCTTATGTGGATAATGTTAAGCAGGAACCTCTCATCGCTCAGGCTCCTAAGGCTGGTAAGATTAAGAAGACTGTTGAGAACAAGAAGTTGGGCTTCAAGGAGTTGACTCTTTCTAATGGCGCTAAGGTGGTATTGAAGAAGACCGATTTCAAGGACAATGAGATTGCTTTCGCAGCTTCAGCCAATGTGGGCTATTCTACTTTCGGCAAGGAAGACTTCCTGAATGCTGCATTTGCAGCAGATGTGCTCGATGCTAGTGGTCTTGGCGATTTCTCAAGCAATGATCTTGATAAGGCTTTGGCAGGTAAGCAGGTTGGCGTTTCGTTCAGCTTGAGTCCTTTCAATCATGGTTTGAAGGGTACTTCTACTCCTAAGGACATCGAAACCCTGATGCAGCTCATCTATCTCAAGATGACCGCAGTAAGCAAGGACCAGAAGAGCTTCGACAATATGAAGAGTATGGTGGCTACTGTTCTTGCCAACAAGAGCAACAACCCAAACCTCGTATATCAGGATTCTGTTCAGAGCACCCTCTATTTGGGTAGCAAACTTGCCCGTGTGCCAGAGGCAAGCGATATAAAGGATATCAACTACGACCGTATCCTGGAGATTGGTAAGCAGTTCTACGGCAATGCCAAGGACTTCACCTTCTATTTCGTAGGTAACTATGATGAGAAGACTCTCCTCCCACTCATCGAGCAGTATATCGCCAGTCTGCCAAACAATGGCTTCAAGCTGAAGAACAAGCAGATTCCTTATGCTAATGGTAAGGTAAGCAATGTCTTTACCAAGGCAATGGAGAACCCACAGAACCAGGCAACAGAGATCTGGTATACCAAGGCGCCATTCACCTTGAAGAATTCTGTTCTTGCTGATGTTTCTGCCCGTTTGCTGGAGATGAAGTATTTGCGTACTATCCGTGAGGAACTCAGCGCTGCTTATCATGCAGGAGCAAACTATGGTTTGCTTCGCGATTATGATAACAAGGCTGCCATCTCTATTTCAGCCGTGGCTCAGTTGAACCCAGAGAAGTCAGATATCGCTATTCCTTACTTCTTCAAGGGTATGGAAGAGACCGTAGCCCAGCCAAATGCAGAAGACCTTCTGAAGGTGAAGGAGATTCTCCTGAAGCAGGCTGCTGTTAGCGAAAAAAACAATGTTTATTGGCTTGGTGCGTTGAGCACATACGAGCGTATGGGTGTTGATACTCATAGCGATTACAAGGAGATGGTGAAGAATCTGAAGGCATCTGAGATTTCAGACTTCCTGAAGAATGTCATCTTGAAGAGTGGTAATCACTTCGAGATCATCATGAAGGCAGTGAAGAACGAGAAGTAAAATCTCGGACTTGATATAATAAACTTGAATAATAAATGAAAAAATCCCGTTGTACAAGCCAGATGGCTGACAACGGGATTTTTACGTTTTTTTCTTTTCCCAAAATTTTTGAAACTCATCATTTAAGAGTCGTTTCGAAAATCTCTCTTTAAAAAGAAAGGATGCGTCTTTATATTGTATAAGAGCATCATCTTCCCTCCTTTACGTCATGTTTCCGAAGAGTATTAACCTCTTCTCTTTGCCTTAGAGGCAAGAGCCTCGCGGCGATCCTGAAGAATCTGTTGGCATCTATCGATAGCCTGATTCTGATTTTCTGAATTTACCTTAATTAAATCATTCATAACCTATTGATATTTGTTAACCGCTTGCAAAGATAGGGGTTTTCTACCTATTTCTAGGTACAAAATGCATGAAAATACGTGTTTTATTCGTTATTTTTTGATTTATGTCAAAAAAATGTGCAATCGTTTGAACAGTTCCCCCCCTAGAATGATAATTGGTATTTCCTGAATGATTTTTTTCATTATCTTTTAAACGAATTGTCATCGCAATCGTCTATAATAACGTAAAAAGAGTAGAAATGATGAGTTTTTAGGGAGATTCATACGCGAAATAGGGATTTTTCTTATCATATTCCCGATTTTTTTTGCGAACTTTGCACCCGAAAGAACAATAGGAAGTATTGGGTATATATAAATAAGAGTGATAAAATAAATATATAGAAAGCAATGAAAAAGGTATTTCTTTTGGCTGCCCTCGTGCTCGCATGCACAGCTGGCAGCAACGCAAGCGCTATGAACGAGGCAGCGCTCAATGCCTCAATGTCTGAGATGATGCCGGTTAAGAAAACGGCTAAGAAGACAACAAAGAAGACTTCTAAGAAGACTACGACCAAGAAGACTTCTACAAAGAAAACAACTTCTGCAGCATCTAGCACTACAGCAGCAACTACAACTTCTGCAACAACAACTGCTGCAACAACCAGCAATGCCGCTACATCTACCAGTGCAACCAGCAATGCAGGCTCAGCCGTTGCAGGTATCTTGGGTGCTGTACTGGGCGGAAACTCTAACAGCAGCAGTTCTGCAGGTAGCAGCATTATCAATGGCATCCTGAATAATGTAATCGGTTCAGGTACCTTCAGCAAGCAGGATCTCTGTGCCCATACCTGGAAGTATAGCAAGCCGGGATGCGCCTTTATCTCTGAGAATCTCCTGGCAAAGGCTGGCGGTGAGATTGCTGCCAACAAGGTAGAGGAGAAGTTGGGTGAGTATTACAGCAAGTTTGGTTTCAGCGGCTCAAATACCTATTTCACCTTCAAAACTGATGGAACTTTCGCAGCCAAGATAGATGGCAAGTCATGGCAGGGCAATTATACTTTTGATGAGAAGACTCATGCCATTCAGATGAAGGGCTTGCTCTTGAGTATGTCGGGCTATGCTACGAAGACTACCAACGGCATCAGCCTGCTCTTCGACCAGACAAAGTTGCTCAACCTCATCAAGACCATGGGTGCCCTCAAGGGCAGTTCTACCCTCAGCGCTATCGGTACTATCGCCAATAATTACGATGGTATGCGTGTAGGTTTCGAGATGACTAAGTAATCCTGAAGGATAGAATCCATTACTGAGCCTTCTGTTGGAGTGGGCTCAGTAGATGATAATCGCCCTGTAAGAAGTAAAGCATCTTTCAAGCTATGCTTTGCTCTTTACAGGGCGATTTTTATTGTTTATTTCACGTTCAGTTTCAAAGTCTTTACATCCTTGCTGTTGGTTCCTATCATAATCTGGAAGTCGCCAGGTTCTATCACGTGCTTCAGATCTGCGTTGTAGAACTTGAGCATATCTGGGGTGATATCAAAGCTTACCTCCTTGCTCTCACCTGCTGCCAGATGGATGCGCTGGAAACCTTTCAGTTCCTTTACAGGACGGGAGATGCTGGCTACCATGTCACGGGTGTAGAGCTGCACAATCTCGTCGGCATCGCGGGAGCCATTGTTCTTAACGGTGACGCTAGCTGTAATCTTCTTGCCATCCTGCCATTCGGTAGCCTCCTCATTGCTGATGCCGGCCTCCTGGCTGCTCAGGCGGAAGTTGCTGTATGAAAAGTAGGTGTAGCTCAAACCGTAACCGAAAGGATAGAGCGGACCATTGCTTACATCCAGACAGTTGCTGGCAAACTTGGCAAACTTCTCATTATCGTCTGCTACAGGGCGGCCGGTGTTCTGATGGTTGTAGTAGAGAGGCTCCTGACCGGTAGTCTTAGGCATCGAAGTGGTGAGCTTACCCGATGGCGATTTGTCGCCAAAGATGACATCGCAGAGTGCATCGCCCATCTCTGAACCTCCAAACCATACATTCATGATGGCTGGTACATGGGCTTTCTCCCAAGTAAGAACCGTAGGACGGCCTGCAAAGTTGAGGAGCACTACAGGCTTGCCCGTCTTCAGGAGTTCGGCAAGCAGTTCGCGCTGTACGTCCGGCATCTCCAGATTGGTACGGCTACTGCATTCGCCGCTCATCTCGGCACTTTCGCCCATAGCACATACTATCACATCCGCCTCTTTAGCTATCTTCAGCGCTTCAGCCTTCATCTCAGTCTCGTTGCCCCAGTTGATTGGCTTGCCGAATTCGCCGTTTTGCTGCAGCTCCTTATTGCGCCAGATATTGCTTCCCTGGGCATATAATAAGGTGGCTTTTCCGGCAAGTGCATGCTCCATTGCCTCCTTGATGGTGGTATATTTAGATGGTACCTGTGCCACGCTCCATGTACCGGCTATGTTGTTTCGAGTGTCGGCAAGCGGACCTATCAGGGCTATCTTTCCTTCCTTTTTCAGTGGCAGGATATTGCCTTCGTTCTTCAGAAGCACGAAGGTCTCTGCTGTTACATCGCGGGCTGCCTGACGGTTCTCTGCGGTATAAATCTCGCTCTTGCTGCGCTTGGTGTTGCAGTAGCGGTAAGGGTCGCTGAACAGGCCCAGTTTATATTTCGCTTCCAGAATGCGGCGACAGGCGATGTTCACATCCTCCTCGCTCACCTTTCCTTCTGCTATGCTCTTTGCCAGATGCTTTACGAAGGCGTTGGAGCACATGTCCATGTCGGTACCCGCCTTCAGCGCCTGTTCTGAAGCCTCCTGGATGTCTTTTGCAGTTCCGTGCTGCAGAATCTCGGCGATAGAAGCGTAATCGGTAACTACGAAACCGTTGAATCCCCACTGTTTTCTCAAGACATTGGTCATCATCCATTTGTTGGCTGTAGCAGGTATGTAGTCGATGAGATTGAATGAA
>ENA-ORPF01001788-ORPF01001788.1-human-gut-metagenome-genome-assembly--contig:-NODE-1788-length-16020-cov-2.467773_pt1 | contig 16020 bp, 17 predicted proteins | sample MGYA00242140_ERZ509070 | MGnify/ENA primary metagenome ERZ509070 (study PRJEB26280, sample SAMEA2338713) | human gut metagenome | biome: human gut; feature: human-associated habitat; material: faeces... | reverse complement strand
CTTACATCGAGACATGTGTATCGCATGCTCCGGGAGTTCGTGGATTTTGCCAATGTATTTCACTAACTCTCAATTTATTGAATCAAATCATAGCACATAATCTTCTGCTGTATCTGCGCATAAGCCTCCGGCTCCAGATCATATCCCAGATAAGCAATTCCCTGATACACTGTTTCCGGAATGATCTCCGATGAACTCATTTTTTTACAAATAGCCTCAATCAGATCCCGCTTTGCCGCGATGATCTTCGCATCTGCTGCGTAAAATTGCGCCATATCGTAATCTGAAGTATTGCCACAGGGGTTGAGACAGTTAGCGCAGTCCGGTGCAATGGCGAATTTCTCCGCATGAATCTTCTGGACTGTCTCTTCTTCGCTATCGCCATCTGTCAACCGCAGAAATGCTTCCCGGACCACACTGTCCGTCCGCTCTGTTTTGCCATTATTAGACATGGCTCCCACCAGCCCCATCAGGGCGCTGATGATTCTGTCTCCCTGCATTTTCCTACAAACCTCCATTTTTCAGATGCCTGCTTTCCGTACAGACAATCCTGTTTATTCCAAAATCTCTCCGTCAATGGAGATGGTCACTACCTGCCAGGGCAGGAACTTTCCGCTGTCCTGTATAGCCTTCTTTGCCGCCATTTCCAGTCCTCCGCAGCAGGGCACTTCCATGCGCACGATGGTCACGGACTGAATGTCGTTGTTCCGCAGAATCTCCGTCAGCTTCTCGCTGTAATTCACTGCATCCAGCTTCGGACAGCCGATCAGCGTCACTTTGCCGCGAATGAACTCCTTATGAAAATTTGCATAAGCATATGCGGTACAGTCTGCCGCGATGAGCAGTTTTGCCCCGTCAAAATACGGTGCCTGCAAAGGTGCCAGTTTGATCTGGACCGGCCAGTTACACAACTGGGATTTCATTGTCGCACTACTCTCTGCCACAATTTCTGCGTTCTCCGTCCGGTTCATCTGACGCATTCTGCTTCCTGGGCATCCTCCATGGGGAATCTGCATACCTTCCCGTTGCATCTTTTCCTGTTGTTTCAGCTGCTGTGCCTGTTTTACTGCCGCCTCATCATAGGCCGGCGCCTCCCGCTCTTCAAAAGTGATGGCTCCCGTAGGACATCCAGGCAGGCAGTCACCGAAGCCATCGCAGAAATGCTCTCTCACCAGCTTTGCCTTGCCGTCAATAATATCTATCGCACCCTCGTGACATGCGGTCGCACAAATACCACAACCATTGCATTTTTCTTCATCAATATGAATGATTTTTCGAATCATGTTGCCTCCTTAATTTTGCTGTTCTCTTTGTCTCTTCGAATACCATAACAGACTTAAGCCGGATGTTATGTTGTTTTTCCAACAAAATCATTATTTTCTTCGCATACAAAATCATCTTCTCCAGCGTCCTGCGATTAATCGTAAGCAGCGCTTTTCCTTCCAGCTTATGACCAATGGCCTCATAAAAAGAACCGATAGTGAACCAGTCTAACCTATGGGCACCATCATGTTCTCGCCCAGCTCCAGCGGTAAAATTCTGAACACAAAGGGCAAAAAAATACCGCCTGCATGAATATTAGTTCCACACAAGCGGTATATACAGCACGACTTATAATTTAGAAAGACACGGTCAGCTGCATCTTGAATCTCTCTTCACCGTATACTGCGTGAGGAATATCCTTGGGCATGATCAGTGTCTCGCCCTCTTCCACATAGAATACCTCGTCGCCTACGGTAAATCTGCCCTTGCCTTCCAGAACGGTCACCATGGCATCTCCGCCTGCTGCATGGGTAGATATCTCCTCGCCCTTGTCAAAGGAAAAGATTGTCATGCTCACATAATCGTTCTGTACCAGAGTCTTGCTGACTACCTGGCCCTCCTGGTATTCCACCAGCTCCTTCAGAGTTAATTTGGTCTGCTTGTCGATATTTTTATACATCGTTGTCCATCCTTTCTTAAACACATCGTTATTGTGCCTGCCCGGCATGCTCCCACCAGAGCTCTCCTTGACTTTCTGAGGTGATTATACTAGAATCATCCCATCAAGTATGTTGATTTTCCAACAAAAGGAGAATTCATTATGACTAGCACTCTTTTTCAAAATATTTTACCCGAAGATATCCCTGTTATGCTGAAGCGTCTGAATGCATATACGAAATCCTATCAAAAGGAAGAATACATCAAGCATGCCGGTGATCCTGCGGATTTCATCGGCATTATCGAATCCGGCTCCGTTCACATCCTACAGGACGATTATTACGGCAACCGCAATATCACCGCTTCTATCCCCCCGGATTCCCTGTTTGGGGAGGCTTTTGCCTGTGCAGGAATTCCATATCTTCCCGTGGATATTGTGGCAGCAGAGGACTGTACAGTGATGTTCCTAAATGGGAAAACACTGTTAAACACCTGCGACAACAGCTGCACTTTCCATCATACCCTGATACGCAATCTCCTAGGAATCGTAGCGCAGAAAAATATGTATCTGAATCAGAAGATCAAATATACCTCCCGTAAGACCACCCGGGAAAAACTGATGGCCTATCTTACCGATCAGGCAAAATTGAAAAGGAGCAACGATTTTACCATCCCTTTCAACCGGCAGGAGCTGGCGGATTATCTCGGGGTAGAAAGGAGCGCCATGTCCGCAGAGCTGGGCAAGCTCACAAAGCTTGGCATCCTCCGGACACAGCGCAGTCATTTCACCTTATTAAAACCACTGGATTAATTTTTGATCACCTTTTCAAAATCGGAAGCTGGGTGTTTGCACAGCGGACAGATAAAATCTTCCGGCAGTTCCTCGCCCACGTATTCGTAACCGCAGATGGTGCAGCGCCATACCGTCTGGCCGTCTGCGGCTTTTCCCACTTCCTCCGGCTTTGGCTTTACCTCTTCTTGATAGTACTCATAGTTTGCCGATGGCTCCTCGCTTAACACTTCCATCTCTGTCACTTCACCAATGAACATGGTGTGGGATCCCAGATCCACGGTCTGACTGACCTTTACCGCCAGATAAGCATTTGTGCCTTCTATGATGTAGGGCACGCCATTCTCCGCATTTTTATACGCTGTGTAGTCTGCGAATTTGTCCACTTCCCGGCCGGATTGGAAACCAAAGCGCTGATATAGAGGGAATAGTGCTGTCTTACTAAGCACCGATACGTTGAACACGCCGGTCTTTAACACCATATCATGGGTATAATTTGCCTTATTGATGCATATGCAGAGCTGATTCGGAGTGGATGCCGCCTGAATCGCAGTATTGACGATACAACCGTTTGCTTTCTCTCCATCTTTCGTCGTTACGATATACAATCCATAACTTAACTTGTGCATTGCCTTGTTATTCATTATATTCTCTCCTTTTCTCCTTCAGCCTGTTTCGCTTCCTTTTTAGTATCTCTTATCTACCATATTTTATTTGCTTAACATTTCTTATTTTCTTTATCCTGATAATAACACAGTTGGAATTATCTGTCAATAATATTAGTAATGATTCTTATTTTTATTTCTATGATTTAAAAACACCGATACCTTTCGATACCAGTGTTTCTTATCTGTTTCCTAATAGGTCACAACGTTATGATACACTCTGTAATATCCGTCTCCGATATCCACCAGCTGCAGCTGTATTGCAAAATACTCCATACCGAGATTTTTCAACACATCCACCACATATCCCTGCTCGTAGGCTCCGGTATGATAGGATTGCTCAATGGTACTCCACAGGCTCTTAGGCACAACATTGTCAAAATGCTGGTCACCACTTCCCAGGCCGGTCAGCTGCTTCCTGCAGTCTTCATAATAGGAACTTAAATCCGTCAGCGCATCGGCTCTGGGCTCCGGCGTAGCGGCAGTTGTGGTATTGCCTGCAGAGCCTGCGGTATTGCCGGAGGGATAACGCAACAGCTCCTGAGGATCCGGATTGATATAATCACTGAGAGAGCTGCCAGGCTGCTCCGGTTCCTGCGTACCGTCTCCCTGCTGTCCGGGATCTGTAACGCTCCCGTCTGTCTGACCGCCGGAGGGCGTGGTGCCTGCGTCCGGATCCGGTGTGGCTCCGCCTGCTTCAGACGGCTGACCGGTACCCGCTGCCCCTGTGGTATTTTCCTGTCTGTAAGCGGTACCGTTGCAGGCCGGCAGATACACCGACAGATTCTGTCTTACATGGGTGGAGGCAAAATCTGCATCCGTCTTGTTAAAATAGTCATATCGGATGGCCGCTGCGTCATCCCAGGTCACATCCACATTGTAATAACCATCCTCCAGCTTTACGATATTCCAGGCATGATCCCCACCGGAATAACCGGTGCAGTAATAACAGGGAATTCCCAGCTGCTGTAACAGATACTGATAAGCTCTGGCATAACCGGCACACACGCTCTTCCCATTCACCAGTGCACTGTAAGCACTCTGGTTCATATCCGCTGTCAGATCATAGGTTACTGCCGATGCCAGTGCATCATGCACATATTTCTCTTTTTCATAATTGCTGTCAAGGGACGCTGCCCCGGTAATCAGATTCTGTGCCGCCGCATCAAATCTTTGCTTTGCGCTCTCCAGATCATCTGCCGTACCGTTATATTTTAAATCGATCTCCACGCATTGCCCGTTGGCCAGATATTTGCTGGAATAACCCGTCTCCAGCCAGAACATTTCCGGATGATCACCGATCACCGCCTCAAACGCTGTCTTTACATCACTGGCAGACACGGTCTTCTCCGGTGCAAACTTTTCCGTCAGGTTCTGTGCGTTGGCATAAATCTGTCGGTATACGGACTGCTGATTCTCCGACAACATCTGATAATACGGATACTCCTCTGCGGAAAATGACAGCCCCTCTCCCGTTTCTCCGGAACCTAATGTTTCCTTCAGATTCTGTGCTTCCTGATCCGGAATCTGCTGTTCTTCCGGCTGCACGGGAGTAAATCCTGTCCTGCCGCTGACATCCTCCGGAATCTGCATCTGATCCATGGACGGCGCCACGTAGCCGTTCATTTCCCCCGGCATACCATTAGGAAGCGTCACACTGATATTTCCATTCCCGGAAGTCTGTCCTTCCCCGGTCTCTTCGGTCCCAGGGGGCATATCCACTGTATTGCCATACAGTTTCTGCGCCAGAGAACTGGTCATATCGGGGTTCAATGCGAATACCAGGATTCCGCCACACAACAGCAGACACAACACTGCAATTCCTATCATGATCTTATTGACTACTTTCATCTTATGCTCCTATCAGACCGGGCTCCTGGCCTGTGCTCCTGCCCGGATTTGTTATAAAGCCAGCTTCTGCCGCTATTGCTTCTCTTCTCCTGCGGCAAGTAATCCATCCGGAGAATAGCGGTTCGTTGCATTCCACAGGATCCATTCTTCATATCCCGCATCGTAGACTGCCTGGATCTGTTCTCTGATCTGTGTTCCGTTGTAGGAAATATGTCCCGGAACCCAGGTGGCCGTAAATGCCTGCAGCCATGGCCGTACTACAGCCCTCTCCGCTTCCGGAATCTCCTGCAATTCTTCTGCAGACCCCTGCATGGCGGTCGATACCGTTTCGTAAGGATGGGCATCCGGCACCTTCAGACCGAACACACCGTTAGCATAATGAGAGGGATATACCATAGGGCTGATGGCATCCACTGTCTGTCCCAGTGCCGTGTAATCCTGCCCTACGGTCTGCACATCCGTCTCGCTGCCGATAATAGTGCCGAAGACATCTGCCGTGACCACACAGCCCTTTTCATGAAGTCTGTCTCCCGCATAAGAAAGGAAATCCTGTATGGCCTGCCGCTTCGGATAAGCTTCCATATCTACACCGTAATCCGCCGCATCGGCATCCGAACCTACCGGGAATCGCACATAATCATACTGGATCTCATCAAAACCCAGATCTGCCGCCATCTCCGCAAGCTCTGTCAGATATTCCCAGACCTCCTGCCTGTAGGGATTTACCCAGGCCAGTCCATTGGCATCTGTCACCGGCTTACCGTCCGGCTTCGTCAGTGCCAGTTCCGGCTGTGCCGCCGCCAGAATGGGATCCTTAAAGCATACGATCCGCGCAATGGTATATATATTATGATCTTTCAATTCCTGCATCATTGTCTGAATGTCCCGGATGTAACGTATTCCGGCCTGCATTTCGGATATCCGGTCCAGCACGGGAATGTCCTGTGGAATCTCCTCATTAGTCAGCCGGAACGTCAAATTTCCCTCGTCGTTTTTCACGTCGATGACCATGGCATTCAGTTCCGTCTCATCCACCAGGCGGATCAGATCTTCCATTCCGGCACTGCCAGCCTTCGGGCCGGTGACGTAGATTCCCTTTACCTTCGTCCGTCCCGCCATGCGGTCCGCCGTAGTCTGCTCTGCATCCCCGGTGGCGGCATCCCCATCCGTGACATCCGGTGCATTCTCCCCGGTGGCAGCCTCTTCTGTGAAATCCACCGTGGCCATTACTTCTATTCCTGTCTCTTCCGTCCCTGTCAGAGATAATTCATTGTCTGTTCCACAGCCGGTCATGCCTAGTATAAGTACAATCCCTGCTGCCAGAAGTCTCTTCCCCGGACCAGTATTTCGTATCATCGGTACTCTCCCTGCATACCGCCGGTCGCTCCTGTTTTCTTTATCCAGCGGTACAAAAGCTTCATAATTTCATGGTTCTGAATAGTTCCGTCGGAGTCAAAAGGTCTTTCACCCACTTATGAGCAAGCTCGTGTGGGCTTAGACCTTTTGCCCCTGGTATCATTATATTTTTAATTGTTGAAAAATGCAAGAAATGCTATACTATATCTATCGGCTCTGCCTCCGCTTGAGAAAAGAGCCGTCCTGATTTTCCCTGGAATAAGGTTTTTCACCACAAGAAATTAGGTCTTCCATGTATCATAATTTTATCTTTGATCTCTACGGCACCTTAGTAGACATCCACACTAATGAAAATAAAACTTCCCTCTGGAAAAGGCTTGCGCTGTTCTATTCCTTCCAGGGTGCTTCCTATACGGGGAGGGAACTGAGGAACAGATATCGCCAGCTGGAAACGGCTGCCAGCAAGGTTCCCTCATCTTACACCTGTCCGGAGATCTGCGCCGCAGATATTTTTCGAACTCTTTATGTCGAAAAATAAGTCCAACCCACAGAGGCTCTTCTGACCGCTACCGGTCAGTTCTTCCGGATCGAATCCCTCAATATTTTACAATGCTATCCCGCCACGATCGGCACACTGCAGCAGCTCCATGCAAAAGGCTGTGGGCTCTCCCTCCTGTCCAATGCCCAGCGGATCTTCACCGAATACGAGCTGCGCTCGCTGGGACTCTGGGATCTGTTCGACGGTATCCTTATCTCCTCTGACGAGGGGTGCTGCAAGCCGGATCCCGCTTTTTTCAGATCCTGTTTGACCGCTACGGATTAGATTTCACCACCTGTCTGATGACCGGCAACGAACGCACCAGTGATCTGGCAGGTGCTATAGCTGCGGGGATCGACTGCTGTTACCTGCACACCGCCACCTCTTCCGGTTCCGCAGATGAGCCACCAAAAAAAGCCCGCTTTACAGTTATGGATGGTGACTCTTATGCGCTGCCAAAAATTCTTCTAAGTTTAGCGAGATAAGATAAAGCACCCGGAAGTCAGCTTTTCCCGGGTGTTTTTTCATCCATACAAATGCTGCCACACAGATCACCACAGAGATCATGGAGCCTGTCAGGAACTGCATCAGGGATGCTCCTCAGATTTTTTCCGTGGCACGCTCTTCCTCTGGATAAGTCAGTCCCCAGTCTTTTCGGATCCGGGTCATCATTTTCATAACATCCTCGGTAAGCTCAAGCTTCATTAATTCCGGATGTCCGGCGATGGCCTGTTCCATATCCTCCACCTCGTATCCCAGTGCGTCTGCCGTAGCTCCCGCCACAATTTCCTCGGTGTGTCCGTCTTCCGTGTACGTGATCACTGCTTTCTGCCCTCTGGGATACTCATACATTTCCACGTAAGCCTTGTCAAAAGAGATCATGCCCCGTTTGGGCTGCTTGGCATGCAGGGACAATGTGACCGTTGCCATCTCCTGCTCCCGGTTCATCAGAAGTATTCCCGCCTGCTCGTCCACACCGGTAGGTGCAAGCTTCACCTGCGAAGTAATCTGATCCGGGCAGGAATTTAAGAACATTCTGACAAAGGAAAGGGCATACACACCGATGTCCAGCAATGCTCCTCCGGCCAGATTCCGGTTGAAGAACCGGTTCTTCATATCGTATTCCTTATAACTTCCGAAATTCATCTGTATCACACGCAATTCTCCGAATTTTCCGGCATCCATGCGTTTTTTCAGTTCTTTATAAATCGGCATATGATAGATAGTCATAGCTTCCGCCAACACCACACCATGCTCCTTCGCCAGCTGCACTGCCTCTTCCAGTTCTTCGGAATTCAGCGTAATGGATTTTTCGCACAGCACATGCTTGCCGGCTGCCAGCGCTTTCCGCAGAAAGTGAATGTGAGTGTTATGGGGTGTGGAAATATAAATGATATCCACCGCAGGATCCGCACATACATCCTGAAAGCTCGTAAACACCTTCTGCACACCGTATTTTTCCGCAAAGGCCACTGCCTTCTCCGGTGTCCGGTTCACGACACCATACAGTTTCTGTCCTCTTTTTTCCATAGCCTGCGCCAGCTCATTTGCAATGGCACCGCAGCCTGCACTTACCCAGTTTGCCATCCTATTTTCTGCATTCCTTTCCACGCGTCTTATTCTCATACATCTTTGCATCCGCTTCATTGATGATCTTACGGACATCCACACCACAGCCTTCTGCCCAGCCCACAGCACTGGAGACCGGCATCTCGCCCTGACTGTTTTTCTCCTGCAATGCAGCACTGACAGACTCTACCATTGACTCGATCTCTGTTTCTACCGGATTCTCGATCAGCATGACAAATTCATCTCCGCCTATGCGATAGACCTTACGTCTGTCCGTGGATAATTCATATAATACGGAAGACAATGTCTGGATCAACACATCTCCGGCGGCATGGCCATATTTGTCATTGACACATTTCAGATTATTCACATCCCAGAAAATAGCTGCCAGTCTGTCCACCTGCGGATAGTAATTATTGATCATTTCCTCATATTTGTTCTTGTTATATACATGGGTGCCCAGATCGGTCTCCTTACGATATGTCAGATCAGCGATCCTCTGTGCATCCTCGTGGCTGGTAATGCTGATATACCGCAAAATAATGGTGAATATCAGAAGTATCACCGCCCGGGGCAGCGCTCCGTAGAACAATATCACGAACACCGGATCCGGCTCAATGCCAAACTGCAGCGTCCCCGCCATCCACTGCTCCATATACCAGTCTCTGGAATGATTGCTTCCTAAGAGCATATTCAAATCACAGATTCCGTGATAGAATCCCGTCACCATACTGACAGCCATTGTCACGTCATTGACAACATAGGTGATCCACAGTGTCATCCGCTCCCTGTACTGTACCGCCAAAAGCAACGGCAACACATAGATAAGCACCGCATGGAATGACAAAAATGCCGCAATGACTGCCGATATCATACAGATCAGTGTCAAAAACACATACTTTACCCAATGCTTTGACAGATCCACCTTTTTATAAATGTATAAAACAGGAATTCCCATCACCGCCGACACCCCTGCTGCCATGGTAAAAATTCTGGCATCCACAATAAAGATTCTCACTAATGTCAACAGCCAGAGGAGCAGAATAGTCACAAAAATCCAGAAAAAACCTTTTAGTGTGTGTATATTTGAGTTGATCTCCTGCTGGTATAATTCTTTTTTATACTTTTCCTGATAATTTTCCATCATAACATCCCTATGTTCTTCTATCATTTGTTCTCTTCATTCAGTGCTCAGCGCATAACAGATACAGTATAACATATTATGATTTTTTTTGCATTAAATGAGCTTACTTAGCATAATTAAAATCCTATTTTTCCACATTCTGTTTCATGCTGTCGGTGCCCCGGCAATCGACCTCTTTACTGGGAAATAATCAAGCTGCGGTTATTTTCCCGGTACTCTTTTGGGGAAATGCCATAGATTTTCCGGAAATTCCGCAGGAAAGAGGAGTAATCCGCAAAGCCGGTCTGCTGCCAGCTCTCAGTAATGTTCTTCCCCTCCGCCATGATCTGACAGGCAGCAATGATCCGCTTGTTCACAATAAAGTTATGCACCGTCATTCCGGTGATTTCTTTAAATTTCCGCAGAAAATAGAACTTACTCATATGCACAGTCTCCGCCACATCCTCTACGGTGATCTCCTCACCGATATGGGCTTCGATATACCCTGTCACCTGCTCCACCAGAGGATGATCCACGATCTCCTGTGTGGAAGACAAATATTCCTCCCGTTTACACAACACATTCAGATACCCAAAAAACAGGCTCAAATTGCCTCTGTCCATGACCTTACGGATTCCGCAGTTCTGGACATCATCCCCCTCTAAGATCTCCGACATAGCAAGCTTTAGCAGAAAACCACGCAAAATTTCCTCATAATAAATGGGGAAATGATACAGTTTCGGCCCCGCTCCCCAGAAGCAAGAAACGGCTCTCCCGCCGCCAGCTCCCGCAGCATCTGATCACTGATCCACAAAATGATCCGGCGGGACGAATCCATTTTCTTCTCCGTGGGATGATATTTGTGCATGACATTTTTATCGATCAACAGGAAATCTCCCTTCCGCATCCGCACCGCCCGGTCCTCGATCAGGGAAGAAAATTCCCCCTCTATAATATAGATCAGCTCATAAAAATCATGATAATGGAACGACACCGCTCCGACAGGCTCCCCTACCTTCTCATAGACCTCATAGTCACCGCTCAACATATATTGCCGTTCGTCCGCCGCATCCCTGCAGCGCAGGCTGCTTTTTCTGTTCACGACCATCCATTTTCTCTCCTGTATCATTCTGTTCAGTTTTTATTTTCCATGGTTTATATCCCCTGTCTTACTATATAGCAATTTTTGCACTATTTCAAGCAATTCATGCAGTTTTAATGCATTTGCCATTCTGCTATGCTTAAGACAGCAAAAAACGAAACCAAAGCATTCCCTACAAGGAGGATTTCTATTATGCAAATGACATTACGCTGGTATGGCAGCAAGTACGACACGGTTACCTTAAAACAGATCCGTCAGATTCCCGGTGTCACCGGAGTCATCTCCACTCTCTACGGCACCGCTCCCGGAGAAGTCTGGGAAATGGATGACATCCTGGCCCTAAAGACTGAGATTGAAGCTGCCGGCTTACAACTGGCCGGTATCGAGAGTGTCAACATTCACGATGCCATCAAGATCGGTTCTCCCGACCGTGAACAATATATAGAGAATTATATCACTACCCTGGAACGGCTCGGCCAGGCAGGCATCCATATGGTATGCTACAATTTCATGCCGGTCTTTGACTGGACACGCACCGAGCTTGCCAGAATGCGTCCCGACGGTTCTACAGTCCTTGCTTACAATCAGGCTGCTGTAGACGCTATTGATCCGGCCAAAATGTTCGAATCCATTGCCGGCGATATGAACGGCACTGTAATGCCCGGCTGGGAGCCTGAGCGTATGGCTCATGTCAAAGAACTGTTCGAAATGTACAAAGATGTGGATGATGAAAAGCTTTTTGCCAACCTGAAATATTTTCTGGAGCGTATCATGCCCACCTGTGATAAATATAACATTAACATGGCGATCCCCCCTGACGATCCTGCGTGGAGTGTCTTCGGACTGCCCCGTATCATCATCAACAAGCAGAATATCCTGCGTATGATGAAGATGGTGGATAACCCTCACAATGGCGTTACCTTCTGTTCCGGTTCCTACGGCACCAACCTGGAAAATGATCTGCCGGATATGATCCGCTCCCTGAAAGGCCGCATTCATTTCGCCCATGTCAGAAACCTGAAGTTCAACTCTCCTACTGATTTCGAGGAGGCTGCACATCTGTCCAGCGATGGAACCTTCGATATGTACGAGATCATGCTGGCTCTTTATGATATTGGTTTTGACGGTCCCATCCGTCCCGATCACGGACGTATGATCTGGGATGAAGTGGCCATGCCCGGATACGGACTGTACGACAGAGCTTTAGGCGCCACCTATTTAAACGGTCTGTGGGAAGCTATCGAGAAGTCCCATAAGCAGAAATAACCATCGCACCTGAAAACTCATAAATCAGTTTGGAGGAAACCATTATGGAACTTACCTTAAAAAGTCTTCATGACGACCGGGACGCATTTCTCGCTGCCGGTTATCATCTGCCGGAATTCGATTACGATACCGTTCATAAAAACACCGTGGAACATCCCCACTGGATCCACTTCGGTGCCGGCAATATCTTCCGTGCCTTTCAGGCCAACGTAGCACAGAATCTGTTAAACAGCGGCGTTCTGGATACCGGTCTCATCGCAGCGGAAGGCTATGACTACGAGATCATTGAAAAAAGCTACCGTCCCCACGACAATTTAAGCATTCTCGCCACCTTAAAGGCCGACAACACCGTGGAAAAGACCATCGTAGGCAGCATCATGGAGTCTCTGATCCTGGACAGTAAAAACGAAGCAGAATACGCACGTCTCCGGGAGATTTTTAAAAATCCTTCTCTCCAGATGGCCAGCTTTACCATCACTGAAAAAGGCTATGCTACCGCCAATGCCAAAGGAGAATTCTTCCCCGCAGTAGCCGCTGACTTCGAAAAAGGTCCCGAAGCCCCCGAAAGCTACCTGGGCAAGGTAGTCTCCCTGCTTTATACCAGATACACTCACGGAGCGCTCCCCATTGCCATGGTCAGCATGGACAACTGCTCCCATAACGGTGACAAATTATATGCCGCTGTCAATGCGTTCGCCAAGGCATGGACCGACAACGGACTGGTGGAAGCCGGCTTCTTAGGCTACGTCAATGACCAGACGAAAGTCACCTTCCCCTGGAGCATGATCGACAAGATCACCCCCAGACCTGATGCCAAAGTAGAAGCTATGCTGGCCGAGGATCATATCGGCGGTCTGGATGCCGTAGTTACTTCCAAAAACACCTATATCGCTCCCTTTGTCAATGCGGAAGAATGCGAATACCTGGTCATTGAAGATGCTTTTCCGAACGGTAAACCCGCACTGGACAAAGGCGGCATCATCTTCACCGACAGAGCGACCGTAGACAAAGTGGAGAAAATGAAGGTATGTACCTGCCTGAATCCTCTGCACACCGCACTGGCCATCTATGGCTGCCTTCTGGGATATACCCTGATCTCCGAAGAGATGAAGAACCCGTTATTGAAAAATATGGTGGAAGTCATCGGTTACAAAGAAGGACTTCCCGTAGTGGTAAATCCCGGTATCCTGGATCCGAAGAAATTCATTGACGAAGTGGTGAATGTGAGGATCCCCAATCCCTTCCTGCCGGATTCTCCCCAGAGAATCGCTACCGATACCTCCCAGAAGCTTTCCATCCGCTTCGGCGAGACCATCAAAGCTTACGAAGCTTCTCCAGACCTGCATACGGAAGACCTGAAGCTGATTCCTCTGGTCTATGCCGGATGGCTCCGGTATCTCATGGGAATCGATGATGAGGGCAGAGAATTTACGCCCAGCTCCGACCCCCTGTTAGAGGAAGCCCGTCAGTACGTTGCAGACTACGAACTTAGTTTCTCTCCCAAGGATCTGTCAAAGCTGGACGCATTACTTGCCAATGAGAAAATATTCGGTGTGAACCTCCACGCCATCGGCATGGATACTCTGGTAAAACAGTATTTTGCAGAATTAAGCTCCGGTGTGGGGGCCGTGGCTGCAGCCCTGAAAAAATATGTTCCTGAGAAGGTAACCCTTTGATCTTAGAAGTTACCACTTCTCATAAGGACACCGGTTGACGGCGATTACAGCCCGCAGTTCCACAAAGCAGCCGCAGGCACCACACAGCCCCTCATTCAGATATTTACATTCCTTACATACAGCAAGGCGGTCTTCATAGACCGCCTTATCTGCTTTACTATCCTCTTCGATCCTGTCTATGTAGGCATACAGATTCTCCATATAGGCATTCTTGTCCATTTCCCGCAACAGACATTTCCGACAGGGATATTTTCCTGTGACTTGTATTGTTTCTGTTATTTGTTCTTCTTCCATAACTGTTCTTATCGCTTATTTTATCCGGAACATAACGACACTGCATGCCGGCATGGTAAAGGTGATCCTGCCATCCGCGATCTTATACTCCGTAAATACTTCTTCGTGTACCTTATCGGGATCCTCAAAGGTGTTGTAAGCATGCATATCATTGGTTAGTATCGCAGCGGTCACGTGCTTTGGATCACACTCTGCGAAAGCGATCTCCACCTCTTCTGCCTTATCAATGGACAGGTTGTTCAGGGTGATGGTCACAACACCGTCCTTATCCACGGAAGCGGATTCCTGTAAATTGGGAACCTTGAACTTTTCATCTTCACCGATCTGTTCCACACCATCGATATAGCTTTCCACCAGATCCGCATCCTGATGGTATTTGTACATATGGAATACATGGTAAGTCGGGGTACGCAGCATCTTCGGTCCCTCGGTCAGGATCACTGCCTGCAGTACGTTGATAAGCTGTGCGATGTTTGCCATCTTCACACGGTCACAGTGCTTGTTGAAAATATTTAAAGACAGTCCGGCCACCAAAGCATCACGCATGGTACTCTGCTGGTATAAAAATCCGGGATTCGTGCCGGGCTCCACATCATACCAGGTGCCCCACTCATCGCAGATCAGTCCGATCTTCTTCTCAGGATCATATTTGTCCATGATCGTAGAATGCTTATGAATCAGTTCATCCAGCTTAAAAGCCTTTGCCAGCGTCTTATACCATGCTGCATCGTCGAAGTCCAGTGCACTTCCCTTGTGAGACCAGTCATCCTCCGGCAGTGTATAGTAATGCAGGGAAAGTCCGTCCATAAAGCCATGCATCCATTCCGGTGCATTTTCAAAACAGGTCTTCAGCACATTTTCAGTCCAATAAGTATCTCCCGCATTGGGGCCGCAACAGACTTTGAAAATCGGGTGCTTCTGATCATAATTTCTCACATAGGTCTGGTATCTGCGGTACAGATTGCCATAGTAGGATGGGGTCATATTGCCGCCGCATCCCCAATTTTCGTTACCGACACCGAAGTAATCCACCTTCCATGCTTTCTCTCTGCCGTTTTTTCTACGCAGGTCTGCCATAGGAGATACCCCGTCGAAAGTCATGTACTCTACCCACTCGGACATCTCCTGTACGGTACCGCTTCCCACATTGCCATTGATGTAGGTCTTACAACCGATCTGTTCACACAGTTCGAAGAACTCATGGGTACCGAAGCTGTTGTCCTCGACAACACCGCCCCAGTTGGTGTTGATCATTTTTTTGCGGCTTTCTTTCGGTCCGATACCGTCTTTCCAGTGATATTCATCTGCAAAACATCCGCCCGGCCAGCGCAATACCGGAACTTTGATATTTTTCAGTGCTTCAACAACATCGGTACGCATTCCGTTCACGTTCGGAATATCGGAATTTTCTCCTACATAGAGTCCTTCATAAATACATCTTCCCAGATGCTCCGAAAACTGTCCCTGGATTTCCTTATTGATTTTTGAAAGCTTTCTGTTCGCATCAATTACTAACTTAGCCATAACTTGTCCCCTTTCGAGATCTTAAATTTGGCTTTATTATAGGAGATGTATCTCACTTGTGTCAATGAGCGTACAAGTTGTTTCCCCATGATTTTTTCAAAAAGTGCGGCCGTCTGGCTGCTGACCAAAAGGCCGCTTGTTTTATTTTTCATTCTGCATACGAAAAAACCGCCCTGGTTTTCACCAGGACGGTTACCGTCCGTGCGTTAGAGGATTCGAACCCCCGACCTTTTGGTCCGTAGCCAAACGCTCTATCCAGCTGAGCTAAACGCACATCTTTTTTCTTTTCGTTCCGGTGTCTCGCTCGGAACAATGAAGATTATATCTCACTACCCAGTTCTTGTCA
>ENA-ORPF01001774-ORPF01001774.1-human-gut-metagenome-genome-assembly--contig:-NODE-1774-length-16117-cov-9.797784_pt1 | contig 16117 bp, 24 predicted proteins | sample MGYA00242140_ERZ509070 | MGnify/ENA primary metagenome ERZ509070 (study PRJEB26280, sample SAMEA2338713) | human gut metagenome | biome: human gut; feature: human-associated habitat; material: faeces... | reverse complement strand
TTAGTATAAATATTTATATTAAAATATATAATATGTGCTATACTATTAATAGATTGATTTAATCAATTACTTGTTTCTATTTTTTCGCAAATGACCCATGTCATTGCTCCATAATGCATTTTCGTCGAACTACTTAAAAATATTGATATAAGTAAGTTTGATGAAAATATTAAGTGAGTATCAATCACATTTATATAAGTCGATTTAATCGGCTTATTTTTTTACCAAAAGTATATAAAAAAAGCCTCAAATCATTGAAAAAGGAGGTTTTTGTGACATGATACGCATAGTTAAAAGAAAATTAGCAGTAGAAAAAGAATTACTTTCTAAAATTGAATGGGAGAATGCTTTAGTTAAGTACACTAAAATCATTCTCCCCCCTAAAATAAGTTATTTCAATATTAAGCAGTTTTTTTATTTAGTATTTTATTAATTGTTATTTCAATATCATTCATACTTACTGGAAAAGATATTATGCCAACACCTCTATAATATATATCTATTTCTTGAGTTTTTTTACCATCTATTTTTTCTTGTTGATGAATTATTATCTTTTCAATTAATTCATTTAGTATTTCTGCTGTAAGATGGTCTATTTCAGTATATTTTTTAACATTTGATATAAACCTAGTTACATCAGTATCTTTCTTTTCAGTATTTTCAATATCTTTTGATAATTGTTCAATTTTAAGTTTTAATTTTTGTTGTTCTTTATCATAATTATATGATAAGTTTCTAAATCTATCATCTGAAATCTTTCCAGATACATTATCTTCATAAATATGCATAAATAAGCTATCAATTTCAATTACTCTGTTTTTAGATTTTTCAAGTTCTTTCCTGTTTTTAGAAATCTGTTTTAACTCATCTTGTGTAGATTTTGCAAGTTGTTCTTGAATAAATAAATCTTCATAATCTTTCATATAAGAAATTACTCTTTGTATATTTTCTAAAACAATGCTTTTCAATGCATCATCTGAAATATAATGAGAACTACAAGCTGAAGTATCATGTTTATAACTTGAACATCTGTAATGGTCTTTATTTCTTAAATCTACAACAGGTGATTGAAAATACATTTTTTTGCCACAATCATAGCAAAATAGTAGTCCAGAGAAAATGCTTTTTTTACCTGATTTAGCACGTTTCTTTCTGTTATTCCTTAATTGTTTAGCAATGTTCCAAGTATATTCATCAATAATTGGTTCGTGAGTATTTTTAAATATTTTTCTATCTTCTTTTGGAAGATTTACTCTAGTCTTATCTTTATAAGAACGAGTAGTAGACTTAAAATTTACCGTATCTCCAATATATTCTTGTCTATCTAATATACCTGCTACAGTTATTCCACACCATTTATACTGGTATTCTTGATTATTAGAGTTTGTACTAATACTTGAGTTATATTCAGATGGAGTTAATATTTTTCTTTCTCTTAAAATTCTAGCAATTTCAAAAGTTCCATGTCCTTGAATAAATAGATTAAATATTTCTTTTACAACTTCTGCAGAAGTTTCATCTACTAACCATTTTGTTTTATCGTTTTCATCTTTTTTATAGCCATAAGGCACATTGTTAGAAAGTGAAATTCCAGATTCTCCTTTATTTTTAAGAACTGCACGAACTTTTTGACTTGTATTTTTAGCATGCATTTCATTAAACCAGTCTTGAATAGGCAAGAAGTCATTTAAACCTTTGCTACTATCAATATTATCCATTATTGCTATATATCTAATGTTTAGTCTTACAAAATCTTCTTCAAGAAGTTGTCCAACAACAAGTCTATTTCTTCCAAGTCTTGAATGGTCTTTTACTATAATAATTCCAATTTTGCCTTGTTCAGCAAGTTCCATTATTTCCATAAAAGCAGGTCTTGTAAAAGTTGTTCCAGAATATCCATCATCTACAAAAAACTTAATGTTTTGAAAATTATTTTCTTTAGCATATTTACTTAAAATTGATTTTTGATTTGTTATACTATTGCTTTCTCCTGCAAGTTCATCATCTCTTGATAAACGACAGTATAAAGCAGTAATTTTATCGTTTTCTAGCTGTTTCATTGTTACTCCTTTCCCAGCTTGAAACACGATATAAAATAATAGTTACTTTTTTAAGTAGTGTTTATAATATACCATATTCCAAACTAAAATCCAATAAATTCTAATTATTTTCTAAAAATTCTAAAAAGATCTTGTAATACTGTGTATTCTGAATCTTTGCTAAAATAGGTATTTACCTTATAAACAGTACCTTTTATTTCTTTTTCAAAGTTCAAATTTTGTTCTATACATAAGTTTTCAAAATATTCTCTAAGCTCGCTTTCACTCATTTTTGAAAGTTTATCATATAGTTCATTTCTTAAATTTCCTATAAATTCGCATTCTTTATCAGTTAATTCTAATCTATAAACGATATTGTCATAATTATCTTGCATCTCTATCAGCCCTCCTTTTTTTCTTATATTCAGGAGAGTTTTTAAGTTTATGTCTTTCAAGTCTTGCTTTTTCTTTTTTCTCTTGTATCGCTTTTCGTTCAGCCTCAATTCTTTCTTGTTCTAATCGTTTTCTTTCTAATTCTTCTTCTTTTTCTTTATCAAATAAACTTTTAAATAAATCTGTAACTTTTTGTGGTGCAAGTTTTATAGCATGGAAGAAGTCTTTTGTTTTTTCTACTAAATCATCATATTTATCTTGTAATTTATTTAAAGCATTTCTTAAATTACTAATTCTAACATCTCGTTCATAAATTTCTTTATCTGCTACAATTCCTTTTTTTGCATAGTTAACTAAATTCTCATAATCTTTTTGTTCTAATTCAACTTTTTTAGAAAACTTCTTTTGTTTGCCAAGAGAAGAAACATCTTCTAGCTTTTTATCATACTGCATAATGTTTTCCAGATTATTTTGTTTTTTATTAACTTTATTTGTGATTTTATCAAGATTTTCTTTTTCTTTCTTAATTTTAAATTCTAAATCAGTTAAATGTTTTGTTGTACTTCCTTTAATTCCACGAATAAAACCTTTATAACCACTATCAGACATATATTCAAAAAATCTATCTTGAAGTAGGCTATAAGATTTTATAAGTATTGCTTTTCCTTTTTCATTATATAGAGGATTTCCTTGTAAATCTGTTGCATGTTCTGATTTCCATTTCTTACTATGGCTTACTTGATTTATAATTTCTTTTGTAGTACCTATTAAAGCTTTATCTTTACATCTTTTAGTCCATTTAATTTCTTTTTCTACAACAGGTATTGCTATAACATGTAAATGATAATGATATATAGGCTTTTTATATTCTTCTGTTAAAGCAGTATTTAATTCATCTGAATGCATAACTGCAGATAATATATTTTCAGCACCCATTTCTTTTTCAGCAAAGTTAAATGCTTTCTCATAAAATTCTTTTGCAAATTCATAACCACCATTTTGTTCAAAGTAGTCTGAATTAATATCAAATATAATCTCATCAAATACTTTAGCATTATCTTTTAATCCACGAAGTGATAAATACCCACTTTCAATCATTTCTTTCAATCTTTGGTTATAAGTTTTTTCACATCTTTTGTAATACACATTGTTTTGTGTTTGAGTTAGGTCAACATTCATATTAGAGTAAGATTTATTCTTTCTTTCATTATGTCTTTCTGCTTTTTGAATACTTACTCTAGTATAAGTTTGGACTCTAGCTACTGAATAGTTTGTTTTATCCATTTATACATCCTTCCTTGCAGGTAGCAAAGAGGCTTTTCCAAAATAGCTGTTACATGACTTTCTTGCGAAAGTATGTAACCCACTATGACACTTTCAAACTTCGTTTGCAAAGATGTCGTGGGCTCCTAGCGGAGTGCTCATAAATTATCTCGTTTAAAACTCAATAATTTATGTTTGGCTTCGCCAAATCAAAATAACATTTTCACATTTCTGTTCAAATATTATTTTGACTACTGAAAAATTTTTAGTATACCTGCATAAAATCTTTTCAGTATCTCTTTTGCTATGTGTAAATGGCATAACAAAAGAGACCAAGGAAATGACAAATAAAACTAGATAGAAGAACTAATCTAATTTTATTTATCACGTATCCGACTGGTCTCTTGTTAATTTTCTGCTAGATTCCAAACACTCGTTACTATATATCTAACTTTAATAAATTACTTTTGGTACCACTTTGGAAGGATTCAACCCTACTATTTAAAACTAGTTATAGATATAACTATAAAAGCTTTATTCAGGTAACCCTAATATGTGAGTCATTCTTATTCAATTTTTCAGTGTATTATTAAATACATCTATTATATATCATCTTTTTATGTAAATGTCAAGCAAAAAACTTAATTCACAAAATTTAATATTTTTTTCTTAAAATTAATAGTATTTTTGTTTGAATTATGATAAAATAATAAAAAATTATAAAGGGAATGATATTTAATATGAAATCACTATATTGGGACAGAAACAAAATAGAACTTATCATAGAAAAGAAAAAATTATTTTCTAATAGAATTTATACTAAAACAAAAACATTTATGTTTAAGTCCATTACCAAAATTTTAATTTCCTATTGTGAGAATCGGACAAGTGCTTTGCACCATTGCACCGTCTATAGAAATATTTGATAAAACAGAATTAGAGACTCCTAGCCAACTTGAAGATATGTTGGAATTCTTACATTCCATTGAATCTGAACTTCCTTTTGAAGTAATATTTGATAATGGTGATGGAAATATTAACAAAAGATTTGGAAATGTAAAAGAATAATAAATCTATACTATGGATATTTGTTTTTGAAGATATCATTAAAAATTTTTACAAATTACAATAAAATAAGTTAAGTATAGTTATATTAAATTATATAATATAATTATAAATTAAAAAATTAAAGATTGGTGGTGATGAAATGGAAAATAATAAATCAAATAAAATATTAGGAATTATATCAATTATATGGGGAGCATTAGTACTTATTTATGAAATATTAAAAAATACTGTTTTGGATAATTGGTATTCTGATGAATATACAAAAGCTACTTTAACTCAAAGAACAGAGGCTGCTGAGCAATTGAAATTAGGATTTGAAACAATGAATAACTTTATAAATATTGCTTTTATAATTGGATTAATAATAATTGTTGTGTTTTTATTAATTAATCAGAAGAAAAGAAATTCAAAAATATTTTCAAAAGAAACATCTAACGGAGTATACTTTATATGTTTTGGATTATTGCTATGTATTTTATTAAAGGTTAACCTGATAAGTCTTATATTGGTTACAATAGGTGGATTTTTATTGCTTAAGCAAAAATAATTATTACAATACATTAATAACTTTTACATAGAACTATACAAAATTATAATTTATTATAATATTTAAATATAAAAATGCTAGAAAATATTCAAAGTTCTCTAGCATTTTTCTTACTAACAATAAATTAATTCTTTAAAAATGATTTCTTCTGCACAATATTTATAATTATTCATTAATCCAGTCCATTTTAAGGGGTCAGTATCTTTTAATTTCTCATCAATAGAATTTTTATCTAGCATTTGCTTCATAAGTGTTTCTACTCTTTCTTTAGCTAGTATATCAATATCTACAATATGTTTTCTTAAAACACCATCTAAAATTATAATATCATAATCAGCTTTTTTATGATTTTTCAAATATTCTAATCTTAAATATCTATACTTTCCAATTTGATAATCTTTTTTATAATCTTCTAAATATAAATCAGGAATATAATAATCTCCTTCTTTGTGATATGTAATTTTATTATTCATTTTCAAAAACCTCCTAAAATCTAATTTCACTACTTTTAGAACTATATTTTATATCGTTTCAGCTGTCTAAAAAAATATATTTTTATAAAGTGTACTTAAGTAAGTCTTACTGGCTTGCACTTTTAGTAATTGTGAACCAAAGATAAAGAATGGTAATTTGAGAATGGTTGAAAAAACTAATATTGCTTATGTAGAACCACACAGTGTATTGATTAAAGAAAAGCTATATATCTTCTTTAATCAGCACGAGTATTTCTATATAGGTAATTTAGCAAATAAAATACCACTCTCAAGATTAAGAGATTTTATCAGTGGCAACTAATACTAAAGGTTTTCTTTTTATCAGCAAGTAATACAAGTAAATAATAAGATAAATTTTAAGTGTTAGTTAGCTAAAAGCTTTCTAGCACTTTTATGTTTTTAAGGAGGTTTCTAAAATGTCAGAGTCATGGAGTCAATCATCAGAAGAAAAGAAAATTGCAGGTATTTATAATAGAGTAAGTACCGAAGATCAAGCACGAGAAGGATTTAGTTTAGGAGAATAAGAAGAAAAATTAAGACAATTATGCAAATATAAAGGATTTGAAGTATTTAAAGTTTATAAAGATGCAGGAATATCTGCAAAAGATATGAAAAACAGACCTCAATTCCAACAAATGATTGAAGATATGAAAAATGGTTTAATTAACTATATAGTAGCTTATAAATTAGATAGAGTTACTCGCAGCGTTCGTGATTTAGAAGTTTTAATTAGTACTCTTGAAAAATATCATTGCTATTTAATTTGTGATAAAGATAATAACTATAAAATTGTTAGTGATGACCTATACAAGAATGGTATTTTTACTGATGATGAAAATGAGATTGCAAATAATATAGCTAGGAAGGTTAAGCCAAAAGATGATATAAGTAAGAATAAAAATAAAAGGAAGAAAGATGATGTAAGATTTTAATATGGAGGTAATTAGAATATGGAAAATGAAAAAGTTGAATATTTAATAAATATGATAAATGATATGGATATAAAAGATAAATTAAGATTAGGTGTATGTATGAGTTCAAGTGCTTATACTAACTTAAAATATAATAAGGCACATATATGTAATGTATTTGATAAAAGATTAAAAGAAATTGACAACGGATATTTGACAAACTATGTAAATATGAGAAAATATCCTATAATCCTATTTGCTATGGCTAAAATAATGGAAATGAATAATACAGAACAAAACAGAGTTGCAATTTACTTGTATAATATTATATAAATTTAATAGAAAATGAAAAACCTGTATCACCAAAGCGATACAGGGAAAAGGATACTTTTATTAGAATGAACGAATTACCAGCTTTCTTTCACGATAGTCTTGCCTACACGTAACAAGTTGTCAGTGCACCAGATGTAAAAAGTCTGACATCCATTATACACCTCATAGACGGTGTGGTTGTCAGGATTCACACCTGCCTTGATAGCAAGTATGTACTCTAACGGGCACATGGAGTCACGATCTGCGTCGAAAATCTCGTCAATTACTCGTGCAGTCCGATAATGGTGAAATGTTACTTTGGAATAATGATTGGTAGCCAGTGCACCCATGATGTTAAGAACCCACTTCTCAAAATTGTTCTCCTTGACAGAGATTTCTTCTTCAGAAAGGTGTTCCTCACGCATTATTTTCCATTCCCAACACTTATCAAATGTAATTCTCAACATTTTTTCTTCCTCCTAAAAATTTTTTTATATTTTCTGGTTTTTCTTTAATGAAAACATGGAGCTTAACAAAAGTTTCATCACTTATATTATACCATAATTAACATAAAAAGTCAAAAAATAGACTTGTCAAAAACTGTTTTTTGTGTTAAAGTATAAACAATAAATCGAATTATATAAAAAGAGCATTACTTTGCAGATATTTTTTCGCATACCTGCTCCGTAATCGCTCCATTTGAAAGCAACTTACGGACTTAAAAGTTCGTAAGTTTTTATTTTACAGATATTTCATACCTGTAATTTTTGTCATATATATCGTAACTTTTTGTTTTGTCTTTAATTTCGTCTGTGATTAATGTTTTTAAAATATTATTAAATTTAAACAATAATACTTTTTTCTTAAATGCATTAATTCTTTATATTCACTAGAATTTTTGTTATCTAATATTCTAATTTTTAAATCATTCATTTTCTTCATCTATATATTTATTAATTTTCAAGCTTAAATTATCATTTAAAGTATTATAATTAATTGTTTTAAATCCTAATTTGAGTGCTGTTTCAATATTACTTTGATTATCATCAATAAATAAACATTCTTGTGGAATTAAATTAAACTTATTTAATAATATATTATAAATTTCAATGTTTGGTTTTATAACATTATAATCACATGAATATACGTCTCCGGAAATATCTTGATAAAAATCTAGTTTTCTTAAATAGTTTGCAGTTTCTTTATTATTATTTGACAATAAATAAATATTATATTCTTTCCTTTTTAAATCATGTAAAACATTCTCGTTAAAAGGTCTATATTTATAATAATTAATTAGTTTTTCTTTTATATTATCAGAAACTATGGATTTAAATTTACATTGATAAAAGAAATCTTCCAATGAAATCAAGCCTAAATCTAATTTTGACCAAGTATTAAAAAAATTTTCTTTAATGTCATTATATACTTCATCACCTAAGTTTAAATTTTCTAATATAATAGATGGTTTGTCTTTCAAAATAACGTTACCTAAATCAAAAATTATATTTTTAATCATTTATTTACACCTACCTTATTTCATTTACTAATTTTAAACATCTTGAATATACTTTTGATTCTTCGCTATATCTTTATTCTAACTCATCAAGAATATATAAACTATCTCTTCTTTTACATGCATTTTGTATAGCTTTAATTAAATTTGTTTTTGTCTAATTTATTTCAGTAATATTTTATAAGCACATACAAGTCATAAAAATATTTTGCTCTTGTAATTTTGAAGTATAACAAAATATTATATTTTGTTGATTTTCCATCTTGACAAATAATACGTCCTTCATATTTTCTCCTCCAATTATGTTTTAATTATTTCATCTTATACAATATAATGAAATAAGAAATTACTACAATTTTACATAAAATATTATATCATAGACATTGTTAAAATTCTATAAATATTTGTTAATTTTACAGATACATTTAAGAAAAAATGCTCCGCTTTAGTTAAAGTGAAGCATTTATATTTTTATAAATGTAAAGCTTTTTTAGGACAATTTCTAACACAATTATTGCATAAAATACATTCAGTTGCATTTTTTCTTTTTCTTGAGTTATCTAACATGTCTACATTCATAGGACAAGATTTAATGCATTTTTTACAATTAATACATTTATCTTTATCACGTTTTACTCTGATTAATGCAAAATAACTTGCTGGCTTTAAAAATATTGTAATAGGACAAATATATTTACAAAAGGCTCTGTTATCTTTAAATATAAATGCAAGTGATATACCTGTAATATAATATATAACATTTCCTATTATAAAAGCCCAAAACATAATGTTACTTAGATTATCAAATTTAAATATAAAAAGAATTGCCACAAAAACGAATGAAAGCAAAAATGTTATATATCTAATAAATCCAAGTTTTTTCCTTTTTTCTTTTGGAACTTTATATGGTAGAAGATCTAGTATCATTCCAGTCCAACATGCATAACCACACCAACCTCTTCCAAAAATAATTGGTCCGATTATTTTTGCCACAAGGTAATGAATAACTGCTGCTTCAAATATACCTAAAAATAAATAATACCAAAAACCTTCTATTTGCATATTTTCGTTTGATATTATACCAAGGTAAATAAGCATATAAAGTCCAACTGCAAATTGTACAACATTTCTTGCATATTTTATATTGTTCATATAAAGATAACTTCCAACAGTAATACATGTACCTATATATGAAAAATTTAAGAGGTAAAAAAGATTTTTAGTAGTTAAGTATAATATAACTGCAACAAGTTCAAAAAATGCCCAAATAATAATAGCTTTATAATTATTTTTAATCCATTTAATCATAGCCACCATCCAAAAAATTAAATTTATTTTATTGTATCATATACTTTTAAATTAATCTATATTTAATTAAGGTTTTGTTTGAAAAAGTGATAATATTAGAATTATTTGTTGAAAAAAAATATATTAATGATATAATATATCAAATTATATAAAAAAGTGAAGGGAAGAATATGAAAGAAATTATAATAGAAGTTACATGTTTTAACTTAAAATACACATTAGAATGTGGTCAGTGTTTTAGATGGAATAAAATAGATGAAGAGTATTATATTGGTGTTATAAAAGATAGGGTGATAAAAATAAAACAAAAAGGTAATAAATTATATGTTTCTAGTGACAATATGAACAATTTAGAAAATGTAATTTATGAGTATTTTGATTTTAATACTAATTACATTAATATAGAAAAGAGAATATCTAAAATAGATGAGAATGTAAATAATGCTGTAAAAAATACAAGTGGTATACATATATTAAATCAAGATTTTTTTGAAACTTTAATTTCATACATAATATCAGCTAATAACAATATTCCAAGAATTTCAAAATCAGTTAATTTGATATCTCAAAAATATGGTAAGAAAATTATATTTGAAAATGAGGAATATTATTTATTTCCAACTCCAAATGAATTGAAGGATGTATCTGAAGAAGATTTTAAAAAGTGTGGAGTTGGATTTAGAGCAAGGTATTTAAAGTATGCAGTAGAAGGAATTTTGAGTAAAAAGATAAATATTGAAAAATTAAGAGGGCTTCCAACAAATAAGTTAAAAATGGAATTATTAAAAATAATGGGTGTGGGGCCTAAAGTTGCAGATTGTATACTTCTTTTTTCATGCAAAAGAAGAGAAGTGTTTCCAATTGATGTATGGGTGGAAAGAGTTATGACCAATCTTTATTTTAAAGATTATGGAAGAGCAATGAAGAAAAAAGAAATACTAGAATATGCAGAAAAATATTTTGGAAATGATGCAGGAATTGTACAGCAACATTTATTTTATAATGTAAGAGAAGGACTAATTTAAATATTTTATAACATATGAAAAATCAATTTTAAGAACATATTGAGTATGCTTAAAAAAAATATTATTATTTAGACTAGGAGAATAATAATTAACAAGTAATGAAGCAGTTACTATATTTTAACTGCTTCATTATTCAAATAGTTCTGGATATTTCCCATTTTGGAGGATATATATATTCAATTTTATCTTTTTTAGGTACATAATGTTTTTTAATTTTGGTTCTATTTGATTTTAAGTCTGGCAAAGCTTGTCTACAATATTTATCTAATTCACAGAATATATTTTGACAGTCTATAAGTTGTAGAGGTCTGTTACCAATTCTTTTAAAGTTTAAATTAAGCCTTTTGAATTCTTCATCTTGGTGCATGTACATATATTTAATAATATCTTCATTGGTCATAGTACCTTTATCTATAAAGCATTTTTTTATTCCGCGAAGTGAACCTGGACCTGCAACTGTAAATTCATTTTCTTTCCAATTTACAAATGCACTATAATTAATATCAGTTACTAGTTGATAAGCCATAAAATTTCCAATTAGTGGATATCCTTTAATAATATTAAACGCATCTTGCATGGTATTACATTTAATAATTTTATCTTGCATTTTATCAGTATTGAACATCTTATCTAGAAGGGCTAAATGATTGTCATGTTTCCTATCATAGCCAAATGCTTTATTAGCACAACTTATATATGCATCATTATATATTTTTATACCATTAGATATAGCATTTTCAAGTACAATAGAGTATTTCTTAGTATTAAAGTTTTTTAATAAAATATCCCCAAAGTTTTTTGATAATAACTCCCAGGTTGATTTCTTGTTAAACAGTTTGAATAATATTATTCTAAATAGCATATCTTCGTAATTATAGTTGTTACCGTTATATATAACATTTTTTAATAGGTATTGGCTAACCCTATCATTAACCCTATAACTATTGCAGAATTTATATTCTTGTAAAATTTTATCGTGTGTCCATGGAGCTGGATCCCCATTTATTTTCTTCCAAAATATATTTTGTCTCTCACAGGCAAAATACCAATATAAATCAAATACTTCTTGTCTTTTTTTCATTTCTTTACCTCATTTACTTTTTCTTTAATTAATATATATTATCTGATAGTTTACTGTTGATATTAATAAATTAGTTTTTGTAATATATATAGACGTTCATAACGATATAAAATATGTTGAAAATAAATTTATAAGTTTAATTGCTTTTGTTCGTAGTTCAATAAAAATTATTATACAATAAGTAAAAGATATTTTCTATATTCCCGTGGAATTTTATTTAAAATATATATATAATGGCTTTGGATATTAAATAGTTTTTAAAAATTCAAGCAAATTCACTTATTATGGTTGACTTATTTGCGTTTTTATGTTAAAATAATTTAGCATATATGATTTAAAGAGACATGGAGGTGTTTTTTTTATGAGAGAAAATGTAACTTTAGCATGCACTGAATGTAAACAAAGAAACTATGAAACTGAGAAAAATAAGAGAAATAATCCAGATAGAATAGAAAAAAGTAAATTTTGTAAATTTTGTGGTAAACATACTACTCACAAAGAAACAAAATAATTAAAGGAGAGAAAAAAATGGCTAAAGGATTTTTTAAAGGTGTAAAATCAGAATTAAAAAAAGTTGTATGGCCAACAAAAAAACAACTAATACATAATACAATTATGGTTGTAATATTAGTAGTTGCGTTATCTGTTATTGTTTTAGGATTTGATATGATTTTAGAGTTTGCAGATGCAAAGCTATGGGATATAATTGGCAGAAAAATTGGGTAGTTATTAAATTAAAAAATTTAAGGAGCTGGTAGGTTTGGAAAATGAAAACAATACTGATTTAGCACATTGGTACGTAGTATACACATATTCTGGCTATGAAAATAAAGTGAAAGTAACTTTAGAAAAATTAGTAGAAAATAGAGGCATGCAAGATAAAATCCAAGAAATTATTATACCCATGGAAGAAGAGATAGAAATAAAAGATGGAAAACAAAAAACATCTATAAAGAAAGTGTTTCCAGGGTATGTCTTGATCAAAATGATAATGACTGATGAAACTTGGTATATTGTAAAAAATATTAAAGGTGTGTTTAATTTTGTTGGTGTTGGTGAAAAGCCATTGCCACTTACTGAAAAAGAAATGCAAACTTTAGGAATAGAGGATATAATGAATCTTGATTTTGAAGTTGGTGACACGGTAAGAATTATAACAGAACCATTTTACAATTACACTGCAACAATTGAAGAAATCTTTAAAGATAAAAAAAGAGTTAAAGTTAAAGTTTCTATGTTTGGTAGAGAAACAACAGTTGATCTTGAATTTGATCAAATACAAAAAATATAAGTAGTTTTAAGTATATATAATATATTTAATATAATCCTATTTTAAGGAGGTGAAAATGATGGCAGATAAAAAAGTAACACACGTAGTAAAATTACAAATTCAAGCTGGTAAAGCTAATCCAGCACCACCAGTAGGACCTGCACTTGGACCAACTGGTATAAACATAATGCAATTTTGTAAAGACTTTAATGAAAAAACTGCAAAAGATGCTGGAACAATATTCCCAGTTATTCTTACAGTTTATGCTGATAAAACTTTTGAATATGTATTAAAGACTCCACCTGCTGCAGAACTTTTAAAGAAAGCTGCTAAGGTTCAAAAAGGATCTGGAAAACCACATAAAGATAAAGTTGCAAAAGTAACAACTGCACAATGTGAAGAAATTGCAAAAACAAAAATGCAAGATCTTAACGCATCATCTCTAGAAACTGCTGTATCTATGATAAAAGGTACTGCAAGATCAATGGGGATCGAAGTTATAGATTAATTATGGGAGAACTATTAGTTCGTTAAAACCAAAGGAGGGAAAAACATGAGCAAAAGAATGGTTGAAGCAAATAAACTTGTTGAACCAGGTAAAATGTATGATGTTGCTGAAGCTATAGACCTAGCATTAAAAATGCCTAAAGCTAAATTTGATGAAACTTTAGAAATGCATATTAGACTAGGTGTTGATGGCAAACAAGCAGATCAACAAGTAAGAGGAGTAGTTGTACTTCCAAATGGTACTGGTAAAACAAAAAAAGTTTTAGTTTTAGCAAAAGGAGATAAAGCTAAAGAAGCAGAAGCTGCTGGTGCAGATTTTGTTGGTGATGATGACATGATTCAAAAAATTCAATCTGAAAATTGGTTTGGATTTGATGTAGTTGTTGCTACACCTGATATGATGGCATCTTTAGGTAAAATAGCTAGAATCCTTGGACCAAAAGGTCTTATGCCAAATCCAAAAGCTGGAACTGTTACAATGGATGTTACAAAAGCTGTAACAGAAATTAAAGCTGGTAAAATTGAATACAGATTAGACAAAAATAATATTGTACATTGTCCAATCGGTAAAGTATCTTTTGGAGCAGATAAACTAAAAGAAAACTATATGACATTATTAGATGCAATTGTAAAAGCAAAACCTGCAGCTGCAAAAGGAACTTATTTAAAATCAATTGCAATATCTACAACTATGGGTGCTGGTATAAGAATAAATCCAACATCTAAATAATTAAATATATTAAACCCTAGACAGTAGGTGGCAAGTCCACAATTCCTACCGAGGTTATATAAAAAGAATAGAACGGAAATGTTTCTTATCTTAGATTATAACCTTTGGTTGTCTAGATAAGAAATTTTTATTTTAAGGAGGTGTCATAAAAGTGCCAAGTGAAAAAATATTAAACGCTAAAAAAGAGCAAGTAAAAAATCTTGCTGAAAAATTTAAGAAAGCAAAAATGATCGTACTTTCTGATTACAGAGGTATAAACGTTGCAGATGATGCAAAATTAAGATCTGAAATTAGAGAAAATAACTGTGAATACATGGTTGTTAAAAATTCTATAATATCTCATGCAGCTAAAGAAGCTGGTATAGAAGGACTAGATACAGTTCTTGAAGGACCAACATCTGTAGCTATAGGATATGATGATTATATTGCACCAGCTAAAGTAGTAAATAACTATGCTAAAGATAGTGATTTTTACAAAATTAAAGCAGGTGTAATGGATCAAAAGATGATTGATGTTGCTGAAGTTAAAAAACTTGCAACTCTACCATCAAAAGAAACTCTATATGCTATGCTTGCATCAGCATTACTTGGAAATATACGTAATCTTGCTGTTGTTCTTGATCAAACAAGACAAAAAAAGGAAGAAAATGCGTAATATAAAAAATAATTAATAATGATTTTTAAGGAGGAATTGTATGGGTAAAATAGAAGACGTTATCCAACAGTACCTGGATGAACATAAAAGTCATTATCTAGGAAAATATCGTTATAGATGTAGCTATCGAATTAGTGATACTGCGATGAAGTTTCATTATTATATGCTTGATGAAAACTTCAGAAATATCGATATTTATGTTGAATTATCATATGGTGATAAGGTTGAAGCAGAATTCTCAGAAAATCTAAATGATCAGGAAAAGCAGTTTATTATTAAAGATGCACTGGTACATATTTTTTATAAAGAGAAGTTTACACATATCCTTCATTATTCTTTGATTCCAAAGATAGTGAAGGAACATCATCTCATTGATACAAACATGGCACCGATTGATTATATTGAGATATTGGAGTACATGAAGTATCATCAGGGGATTAATAAAAAGACGATCGATTCTTTCTATGAAATCTATCTTCCAGTTATGCATGATTTAATCAAGACACAAAAATATGATGTTTATATTTCTTCATTGATCTTATTATTACGTAACATACTTTATGAATATGACTGGGATGGACCAAATTCTAAATATCGTGATACGGAATATCAATATCATTTATATTATGTAAGAGAATTGATTCAGGAAATTATTGACCATCTAGATGTATTCTATAAGCATGCAGCAAGCTATTTGTTCCATCTTATGCATCTACTATGTCAGCATACTTTATTCGCATTTTGTATTATGAGCAATCTTGGTTCATTATTTAATTATAATGAGGTTGTTTTAAAGGCTTTATCAGACAATTTGAAAAAGCACTTTATTTTATATGATAAGGAAGCTAATAATTTAAATCAGTGTAATCTTGTTTATTCTTATTTATTTTATTCTTATTTAAATAAGAAAGAACCTTTTAGAGAAGTAATCAAACAGGTGTTTAGAACTATTGTTGATGCAATTCTTGTTTATGCAAATCATGATCTAGATCTTGCAT
>ENA-ORPF01001767-ORPF01001767.1-human-gut-metagenome-genome-assembly--contig:-NODE-1767-length-16151-cov-5.238134_pt1 | contig 16151 bp, 15 predicted proteins | sample MGYA00242140_ERZ509070 | MGnify/ENA primary metagenome ERZ509070 (study PRJEB26280, sample SAMEA2338713) | human gut metagenome | biome: human gut; feature: human-associated habitat; material: faeces... | reverse complement strand
CATTTGTTAATTTTTAATTTTTGAATCAGAAAGCCAACTGCTGATTCGCATTATTTATTTTTCTTTTTGTCTCTTCCCGGAGGGCCTGGCATGAACGGATTCTGTTCACCACCATTTTCCCCGGCTGCCATTTCGGGCATTTCGCTCTTGACAATGGTTTCAGTCACAACCTGTGAGCCTTCGGCAATTCCTTCCAGAATTTCCGTGTTACTGCCGTCGCTCATACCAATCTTCACCGGATGTGCTGTAAAGCCTGTTGCATCGAGTGTCCATACTTTATGCTGTGCCTGGCAGTCCTGAATCTTAAGACCTTTGGCCAGTGTCTTTTTCGGAGTGAAGCGTAAAGCCTTGTTCGGAACTGTCAGTACGTTCTCACGGGTATCTGTATAGATGGTGACATTGGCAGTCAAACGCGGTTTCAGTTTCAGATCCGGATTGTCTGCTGTGATGACGACTTCATATGTGACAACAGTTTCGCTGCTGGTTGTGGAGCTGCTGCTTGAGGTACTGTTTGTACTTCCCAGACGAATCTGATAAACTCTGCCTTCGAATACGTCGTCAGGATAAGCATCGACGGTAAATGTAACTCTGGCACTGTCTTTCACTCCGGCAATGTCTGCTTCGTCTACATCGGCTACTACCTGCATTTTCGTCAGATCGGCTGCAATGTTAAAGAGGGTCGGGGTTTCGAATCCGGAAGCGACGGTCTGTCCTTCTTCAACGTCCCGGCTGGTTACAACTCCGTCAATCGGTGAAGTAATGGTAGCATACGACAGGTTTCTTTCAGCTTTTGCCAGTCCGGCTTTGCTTTCCTCATAGGAACTCTTCGCGCTCTGGTAGTTGTAAAGATTCTGTTCGTACTCTGTATCGCTGATCAGTTGCTTTTCGTGCAAAGTCTTGTTACGGTCATACAACTTTTTCTGGTATTCATATTCGGCCTTTGCTCCGTCGTAAGTGGCTTGTGCCGACTGTAAATCGCTGAGCAATGTCACCTTATCCATCTCAGCAATGAGCTGTCCGCGTTTGACTACTGAATTGTAGTCAACATAGATTTTGTCGATAATACCGGAAACCTGTGTTCCGACCTGTACTTCAGTTACAGGTTCAATAGTACCAGTTGCTGTAATGGAATTACTGATATTTCCTCGTTTTACTGCTGTAGTGGAGAAGTCTACTTTATTTTGAGCTTTGGGGCTTCCGAATATCCAGTATCCTCCGGCTGCGATGACGATGACAGCCAAAGACGTGATAATAGTTTTTTTCTTATTCATAATTTGGATTTTTGAAACAGATTCGTTGAATGGATTATAGTTTGATTTCCTGTCCTGCATAGAAGTTCAGCAATGTGCGATCCAGAATGGCCATATATTTAGCCTGGACACGTTCCTGCCGGGCACTTTGCAGGTTGTTTTTCTCAGTCAGCAGCTCGACGGTATTTTTCATACCCAGATTGAATTGTTCACTGACCATGTCAAAGCTGGTCTGACTGCTTTTTACTTTGCTTTCAGCCGCAGCATATTGCTGTTGCGCGTTGAGGGCATCCAGCCATAAAGTTTCAATGGTGGTGTAAAGTTCCTTTTGCTTGTTGACCAGGTCCAGTTGCGTTGTTGAGTATTGTATCTTGGCTTTCTGGACGTTTGTCTTGTTCTGACGATTGTCAAAGATAGGAATACTCAGGCTGACACCGATTGTGTTGTTCCATCCGTATTTCATCTGTTGGGCCCAGTTGTTCTGACTGGCATTGTTGGTCATGCTGGAGGTTGAGGCCGACAGACTGATACTTGGATAATATCCGGCTTTGGCCGTTGAGATTGCCAGTTTGGCATTATCAATGCTGAGTTTTCCGCTCTGGATTTCAGGACGGGTGTTCAGCGCTGTCTGATAAATGTCCTGCTGGCTGGGAAGCAACTCCATGACATGTTCATCATTGAGTTCTGGCAGTACCAGATCCATTTCTTCAGTACCATCCAGTTCCAGCAGCTGCTTCAGCTGGAGTTTGTAGTTTCTCAGGGAGCTTTCGGCTGTAACCAGTTGATATTGATCGTTGCTTACCTGTGATTCCAGCTGTGCAAGGTCAGCTTTTGATATGCTGCCTTCTTTGAATAACTCTTTGCCTCGTTCGTAAGTTGCCTGGCTTACTTCCAGTGTTCCTTTGTTGATCTCTACGGATTCATCAGCATAGAGGATCTGGATAAAGATCTTGGCAATTTCTTCCTGAAGCATGTTTTCAGTCTCTTCTACTGTCAGATTTGCAATGTCACGGTTGGTCTTTTGCTGTTTGATGTTATTCAGTCTTTTTCCTCCGTTCCAGAGTGTCCATTGTGCATTCAGACTGTAACTGCCGTTGTAAGTGGTTTTGCTGTCACTGCTGATGATCTCGCTGCCGCTTACGGTTGCACTGTTCTCTTGATAGGGACGGTTCACGATATTGTGTCCCGTACTGAACGATAAGCTGGGAAAGAGAGCTGCCCGGGCACTTTTGATGTCGATTTCACTTTCTTCCAGCGAGAGCTTATTCTGCTGCAACTGAATGTTCTTTTCCAGAGCATAGTTGATGCAGTCGTTCAGGGTCCATTGCTTGCCTTCCTGCGCGGAAAGATGCAGGCTGGCTGCAAGAGCCGCAATTAAAAATAAACTTCGTTGTTTCATTGTTCCTTTGTTTTTATGACATTGCAAAGGTAATTCTCCTTATAGAGAAGTACAAAAGAGATGGATTTCCGGATATTTTTTCGGGATAAAGTGTTGTTTTTTCCCGATAAAGTGCTTCCTTTGTAATTATTATAAAAATAGATTATGATTAAAAAGAATATCATTAGCATTTATACCTTTTATCGTGACGGTTTTCGTGGAATGACGATTGGCCGGACACTTTGGGTTTTGATTCTGATCAAATTGTTTCTTATGTTCTTTGTCCTGAAGTTGTTTTTCTTTCCTTCTTTTCTGAAAGGGAAAGATCAGATGGAGAAGCAGGAGTATGTAGGGAGTGAATTGATAGAAAGAGCTGACAGGAATTTGGAAGACTGATTGTTTAATAATTAATATTGATGTAGTATGTTGGAAAGTATCGACACTTCGATGATTGACTGGTCGCGTGCGCAGTTTGCCTTGACGGCCATGTATCACTGGCTTTTTGTTCCATTGACTTTGGGACTGGCCGTTGTGATGGGAACGATGGAGACATTGTATGTACGTACCGGAGATGAGTTCTGGAAGCGGACGGTTCAGTTCTGGATGCGTTTGTTTGGAATTAATTTTGCAGTGGGGGTGGCCACCGGACTGATCCTGGAATTCCAGTTTGGAACGAACTGGAGTAACTATTCCTGGTTCGTCGGTGATATTTTCGGAGCTCCGCTTGCTATCGAAGGGATCGTTGCTTTCTTTATGGAAGCCACCTTTATTGCGGTCATGTTCTTTGGATGGAATAAGGTAAGCAAGCGTTTCCATCTGGCTTCTACCTGGCTGACGGGACTGGGAGCAACCTTTTCGGCATGGTGGATTCTGGTGGCCAACTCCTGGATGCAATATCCGGTTGGAATGGAATTTAATCCGGAAACGATGCGTAATGAGATGGTAGACTTCCTGGCGGTTGCTTTTTCACCGGTAGCCGTGATGAAATTTCTGCATACGGTTTTGAGCAGCTGGATTGTGGGAGCAGTCTTTGTGATCGGTGTAAGTGCATGGTTCCTGATCCGGAAACGTGAAACCCGTTTTGCGCTGGCCAGTATCAGGGTGGCTGGAGTGATCGGGCTGATTGCCGCTCTTGTAACGGCCGGAACCGGAGACAAGTCGGCTTATCAGGTGGCGCAAGTGCAACCGATGAAACTTGCAGCGATGGAGGCTTTGTATGACGGCGGCACTCATGAACCGCTGACTGTGGTCGGAAGTCTGAAGATTCCCGAAATGCTGTCATATCTGGCTACACATGAGACTGCCGGTTATGTGCCGGGTATCAATAACATCCTGGCCGGAGGTTATGAAACTCCTGATGGAAAGACAGCTCTTTCTGCAGAAGAGAAGATAGCCTGTGGGAAAAAAGCAATTGCTGCATTGGCTGATTTCCGGAAAGCCCGTGAAGCTGGTGATGAGGCTTCTATGGCGGCTGCCCGTCAGGTGCTCGATGAAAACATGCCTTATTTCGGATACGGATACATCAAGGACCCGGCATCTCTGGTACCTCATGTGGGGCTGATGTTCTGGTCATTCCGCGTAATGGTCGGACTGGGTGTTTATTTCATTGCTTTCTTTGCCGTGGTCTTATTCCTGGGCTGGAAAAAACAGCTGGAGCGGTTTAACTGGCTTCACTGGCTGGCAGTGTGGAGTATCCCGCTTGCCTATATTGCCAGTCAGGCAGGGTGGATTGTAGCCGAAGTCGGACGTCAGCCCTGGACAATTCAGGACATGTTGCCGGTTGGTGCCGCGATTTCCCGTCTGGAAACCGGTTCAGTACAGACCACCTTCTTTATCTTCTTAATCATGTTTACCGTTCTGCTTGTGGCTGAGATCGGCATTATGCTGAAAGCAATTAAGAAGGGTCCGGGAGCAATAGAATAAATCAAGATTAAAATAATACAGGAAAATTATGGATGCAACTTATATCTTTTTACAACAATACTGGTGGTTTCTGGTGTCTTTGCTGGGAGCCCTGTTAGTGTTTTTGTTGTTTGTTCAGGGAGGAAATTCCCTATTGTTTACATTGGGACGTACGGAAGAAGAGCGTACCATGCTGGTAAACTCTACCGGACGGAGGTGGGAGTTTACCTTTACGACACTGGTTACTTTCGGAGGAGCTTTCTTTGCTTCTTTCCCATTGTTTTACAGCACCAGTTTCGGAGGTGCCTACTGGTTATGGATGATCATTCTGTTCAGCTTCGTATTGCAGGCCGTTTCTTATGAATTCCAGTCCAAGCTGGGAAATCTGCTGGGCAAGCCTACCTATCAGCGCTTTCTGGTTCTGAATGGGATTGTCGGACCTCTTCTGCTGGGAGCAGCGGTAGCAACTTTTTTCAATGGCTCGAATTTTATGGTCAGCAAAGGAAATCTGACTGACGAGATGATGCCTGTCATCAGCCAGTGGGCCAACGGCTGGCATGGGCTGGATGCTTTTGCTGATCCGTGGAATCTGGTTCTTGGTTTTGCCGTATTCTTCCTTGCCCGTCTGCTCGGTACACTTTATTTCCTGAACAACATCCGTCATGAAGATCTCAATCTCAGAAGCCGCCGGCAGCTGGTGAGTGATGCTGTTCCTTTCCTGGTATTCTTTCTGGCTTTCGTGATCCGTACTTTGTTGAAAGACGGTTTTGCCGTAGTTCCGGAAACAGGTGAAATATATATGGAACCGTTCAAGTATTTCCATAACCTGCTGGCCATGCCTTATCTGCTGGTATTGTTCCTGTTGGGAGTTGCCGGTGTATTGTGGGGGATAGGGAAGAGCATCTTCTGCAAACAGTATGTCCGGGGTATCTGGCCGGCCGGAATCGGTACGGTATTGACAGTACTGGCTTTGCTGCTGACCGTAGGGTATAATCACACAGCCTATTATCCGTCTACGGCCGACCTGCAAAGTTCGCTGACTCTGGCAAACAGTTGCTCCAGTCAGTTCACTCTGACTACGATGGCATACGTGTCTGTTCTGGTTCCTTTCGTGCTGGCATATATCATTTATGCCTGGCGTGCTATTGACCGCAAGCCGATTACGGCAGACGAGATGAAGGAACATGACCATACATATTGATAAAGAATTTGGAAACCTGCGGGGCATGCAATATACCGAATAATGGGGATTGCATGTCCCGTATGAATTGTCTTACTTTGCATCCCGAGAAACAGATGAATAGTGTATTGAATATGTGTAGACCGAGAAGTTATAAATCGACTGATAAAATGAGCGACCTGATCTGTGAGAATTATGCCCTGTTGCAGGTGCTGAGCCGTTTCGGCGTATCACTGGGTTTCGGGGACAAGTCGGTCAGGGAGGTCTGCGAGATGAATGGAGTCGACTGCAATACTTTTTTGATTGTGGTGAACTTTCTGACAGAAGAGAACGACCGGATGCAGGATCATCTGGAGGAACTGTCGGTTCCGGCTCTGATGACTTACCTGAAGAATGCCCATCATTATTTCCTGGATTTTCAGCTGCCTGCCATCCGGAAGAAGCTGATTGAAGCGATCGACTGTTCCGGGGAGAATGAAGTTGCTTTTCTGATCATTCAGTTCTATGATGCGTATGTCAATGAGGTACGCAAGCACATGGAATATGAAAACGAAAAAGTGTTTGTCTATGTTGAGCAGCTGCTCCGGGGAGAACATCCCGAGGGATACAGCATCGGTGTCTTTGCAAGACATCATGATCAAATCAATGCCAAGCTGACTGAACTGAAAAATATTATCATCAAATATTATCCGGCCAGCGGTGACAATCAGTTGCTGAATGCGACCTTGTTCGATATATTCAGTTGTGAAGAAGATCTGGCTTCGCACAACCGGGTGGAAGATTACCTGTTTGTGCCTGCCATTATGGAGCTGGAAAAGGAGGCAAAATGAAATCGCAGGAAATCATACATATAGCTGTGGCTGAAACGTCCATGATCGTCCGTTCAGGACTGGTTGCTGTTTTGAAGCGTCTGCCGGACTTAAATGTGCAGACCGTAGAGATAACTTCGAAAGAGGGGGTGCAGCATTGCATGGAAGCTCATCAGCCTGAGATTCTGATTGTGAACCCGCAGTTTGAAGGATGGTTTGATCTGGAGGCTTTCAAGCAGCAATATGCGCGGCAGGATATGAAGATCGTTTCACTGATCTGTACGGTGGTAGATGCCAATCAGTTGAAGGGTTATGACGAAAGCATCAATTTGTTTGATGACCTGGACGCGGTGGCTCACAAGATCTCGACACTGATGAATGTGAACGAAGAGGAGGATAGCGACCAGAATTCGTTAAGTCAGCGGGAAAAAGAAATTATCGGATGCGTTGTACGCGGAATGACGAACAAGGAGATTGCCGAACAGCTTTTCATTTCCGTTCATACCGTCATTACGCACCGGCGAAACATTACCCGCAAATTACAGATTCATTCTGCTGCCGGACTCACCATTTATGCCATAGTGAACAAATTGGTGGAACTGAGTGAAGTGAAAATGAATTTGTAGGATATCGGCAAAGGGAAGGTCGCTTGAGGCAGATTGAAATACCAACAAATAGGTATTGTGGAAAATCAGGGAAACCTCTACCTTTGCAGTGTTAGTCATATTGAAATTACGTAAACCACAAAAGTAAAAGAAGTTAGTTATTAGTTGAGCGCGCCCTGCGAAGTGATTTCGCGGGGCGCACGCGCATTCGGCTCCCGGAGACCGGACAGGAGAGTTCCTGAAGCCCGTAAGAGCATGTTTTGGGACCGGCCGCATGATGCCTCAGAATCGACCGCACGATGAGGCTGCATCGAGCGGTCGTTTGGGCTTCATCGACTGCACGCTGAAACCGCATCGTGCGGACAATGAAATTGCGTTAATTCGCGTTAATCTCTTTTCTCTTTTATTTGAAAAAACTCCCTACTTTTTCTCTTTTTCGTGAATTAAACCTACTTTTGCCATCAGAAAACTAATAACTGAGACTAATGAAAGTTGGATTATTTATTCCCTGCTATATCAATGCTGTCTATCCGCAGGTAGGAGTTGCATCGTTTAAACTTCTGAAAAGCCTGGGGGTGGATGTCGACTATCCGTTGGACCAGACTTGTTGCGGACAGCCCATGGCGAATGCGGGGTTTGAAAATGAAGCCGTTGAACTGGCGCGGCGTTTTGACCAGTTGTTTGAGAAGTATGATTATATTGTAGGACCGTCTGCCAGCTGCGTGGTTTTCGTACGTGACAATTACGGAAGACTGCTGGCTGAGGAGAAACACCGTTGTGCCAGTGAGGGTAAGGTGTATGATATCTGCGAGTTTATTCATGACGTGGTGAAGCCGACATCTCTGCAGGCTTCGTTCCCTCATAAAGTAAGTATTCAGAACAGTTGTCATGGCGTGCGGCTGATGCACCTTTCTTCGCCCAGTGAACTGAATATTCCTTATTACAACAAGCTGCGTGACCTGCTGTCGCTGGTCAAGGACATTGAGATCGTAGAGCCTGAACGCCCTGACGAATGCTGTGGTTTCGGAGGAATGTTTGCCGTGGAAGAACATGCCGTTTCCGGTCAGATGGGCCGTGACAAGGTTCAGCGTCATCTTGCGACAGGAGCCGAATATATTGTCGGAGCAGACAGCTCTTGCCTGATGCATCAGAATGGTATTATTGCGCGTGAAAACTTCCCGATCAAGACGATTCATATTGTTGAAATTTTAGCTGCCGGACTATGAGTACGAAACATTCAAAAGCTGCTGAGACCTTTTTGAAAAACCGGAGTCTGGCAGCCTGGCACGATGAGACCCTGTGGATGGTACGTGCCAAACGAGACAAGATGAGTAAGGCTGTTCCCGAGTGGGAGCATCTGCGTGATATGGCCTGTGCCATTAAGATGTACAGTAACAGTCATCTGGACCAGCTTCTGGTCGAGTTTGAAAAGAATGCGAAGGCTAACGGTGCCCATGTCTATTGGGCCAAGGATGCCGAAGAATATTGTTCCATCGTGGCACGTATTCTGGAGGAGCATCAGGTGAAACACTTCATCAAGAGCAAATCCATGCTTGCTGAAGAATGCGGACTGAATGAATACCTTGAGCAGAAAGGCGTGGAAGTGGTGGAAAGTGATCTGGGAGAACGTATTCTTCAGCTGATGCATAAGAAACCGAGCCATATCGTGCTGCCGGCCATTCATGTGAAGAAGGAAGAGATCGGTGAGCTGTTCGTGAAGGAAATGGGTACGGAACCGGGCAACAACGATCAGACCTACCTGACTCATGCTGCGCGCAAAAACCTGCGCCGGAAGTTCATTGAGGCCGAAGCTGCCATGACCGGAGCCAACTTTGCCGTGGCTTCCACCGGTGAGTGTGTGGTTTGTACGAACGAGGGAAATGCTGATATGGGAACCTCCCAGCCCAAACTTCAGATTACGGCTTTCGGTATGGAAAAGATTGTTCCTGACCGGGATGCGCTGGGAGTCTTTACCCGTCTGCTGGCCCGTTCGGGTACCGGACAGCCTATTACGACTTATACTTCCCATTACCGCAAACCGCGTACGGGAGGTGAACTGCATATTATTATTGTTGACAACGGCCGGAGCCGCATTCTTGGAGATCCGGATCATGTCAAGGCTTTGAACTGTCTGCGCTGCGGTGCTTGCATGAATACCTGTCCGGTGTATCGTCGGAGCGGCGGTTATGCATATACTTATTTTATTCCGGGACCGATCGGTATCAATCTGGGTATGCTGAAGGATCCTCAGCAATATTATGACAACGTGTCGGCCTGTTCACTTTGTCACTCCTGTCAGAACGTGTGTCCGGCAAAGGTTGATCTGGCTGACCAGATCTATTGCTGGCGGCAGAAGCTGCATACTTTGGGTGTGGCCAGTCCGTCGAAAAAACTGATGTCCGGCGGCATGCAGTTCCTGATGGAGCGTCCTTCTCTTTTCAACATGGCGCTGCATCATGCATCGGTGGCCAATGCATTGCCTCACTGGCTGGTTTATAACAGCCTGAACGATTGGGGTAAAGAGCATGAGATGCCTGTCTTTGCGAAGGAAAGTTTTAATGAAATGTGGAAGAAAAACAAAGTGAAGTGATTTTATGAGTAGTCGAGAAGATATATTGGAAAGTATTCGCAGTCACATACGAATGCGTTACGAGAAACCGGATTATGCTCCTTTAGAGCAGGAAGCCCTGACTTATGCCGATAAAGTGGCCCAGTTTTGTTCGGTCATACAGCTGGTCGGCGGAAAAGCGGTGGTGCTGGGTGAAGGAGAAGATATCAATGAAGTGATCACCCGACTGTATCCGGATGCCGGAAGGATAGCCACCTGTGTGGATGAAGTCAAGGGTCAGGCTATTACTTGTGCCACGTTCCGTCCTGACGATGTCAGCAATCCGGGTGAACTGGACGGTACAGACCTGGCAATTGTTCAGGGACGGGTAGGAGTCTGTGAGAACGGAGCTGTGTGGGTGCAGCAGGACGTGGAACAGCGTGCCGTGTATTTCATTTCCGAAGCGCTGGTGCTGCTGGTCGACAAAAGCCGGCTCGTGAACAATATGCACGAAGCTTATAAGTGCATTGATACCGGTTCCTACGGATATGGAGTATTTATTTCCGGACCTTCCAAGACAGCAGATATCGAACAGGCTCTGGTTATGGGAGCACACGGGGCACGTGATGTGACCGTGATCCTGATCTGAGTATTTCTGAAAATAAAAGACGCACCGAAAGAGTCTAAAAGTTCCTTTCGGTGCGTCTTTGCATTTCCGGAGGTCATTGTTTGGCCGTCCGGCCATCAGGCTTAATGCCTTGCAAGCCCGTTCTGAGTAATCCGGTGTTCTATCGGTTGTACTTTCTGTGTAATTTCGCGGGAATTGTCTGTTTCCATGAACTGGATTCCTGCCCACCACAAAATGTTAAGCACGATAGTTCCAAGAATTAAGGTAGCAGCTGTGATTCTGGCTTCTATCTGTTTTCCGGATATCCTGTGCGGGATCATCTTGATCGATTCAAGTCTTTCCATTTCCACTAGTTCAGTTTTCTCCATGTTAAAAATCCAAATTCTTTCCTTTTCATCCTATAAATGACAGTATTCGCCCAATACTGCATGCAAGGAGTGATTTTTTTTCATTAATTGACGTAAACAGTCTTGAAATATTTGTCGAACAGGGCTTTTGCCTCTTCCAGTTGTTCGGGAGTATTGCATTTTACGTCTTTCAGCTGATATTCCAGGTTCATGGCCTCATACTTGTGGACGCCTAAGGTGTGATAGGGAAGAATTTCCACACGCTCTATCATCTGATAGTTTTTGAAATGTTCTCCCATGGCCTCGATATCCTCACGGAAATAGCTGTAGCCTTGTACCAGCACGTAGCGTAACCAGAACGGTTTTTGGTTTTCTTCCAGCCAGGCGGCGGTCTTCAGTGTCTGTTCGTTGCTTCTGGCTGTCAGCTTCCTGTGGCGGTCGCTGTTGAATTCCTTTACGTCCAGCAGGACGAGATCGGCCAGTGTGAGCAGAGTTTTGACATCTTCATTCCAGATGCTTCCGTTGGTGTCGACACAGATATGTATGCCTGCTTCTTTCAGACTGCGGAACAGGGGAATCAGCTCGCGTGCCTGAAAGGTAGGTTCTCCACCGCTGAAAGTGATTCCTCCTTTCTTTCCGAAGAAAGGTTTCTGGCTGACAGCCATTTTCAGAATTTCTTCAGGAGAAGTTTCCTTGCTTTCTCCTTTGGCATCGATCGTGTCCGGATTGGCACAGTAGAGACAGCGGAAGTTGCATCCCTGAAGGAATACTACCAGACGGATTCCCGGGCCGTCGTAAGTGCCTAATGATTCATACGAATGTACTCTGATCATGGAATTAGTTATTAGTTGTACGAATAAGTAAAGTCTGTCTTGTTTTTGTCAGAGGGGCATAGACACAAAGTCACAACGGGAATATTCCCGCTGTGTCTTCGTATCTTAAGCTATGGAAAGTCGCACTGTCTGCCTTTTGGCAGGCAGACAGGTGCGGTAATTACATGCGTTCGTGGAAGCTGCGTGAGATAACTTCCAGCTGATGTTCGCGGCTCAGCTTGATGAAGTTTACAGCATATCCTGATACGCGGATGGTCAGCTGCGGATATTTTTCCGGATGCTCCATGGCATCTTCCAGCATTTCGCGGTTCAGTACGTTGACGTTCAGGTGATGAGCGCCCTTCACGAAGTATCCGTCCATCATGGTCACCAGGTTTTCGATACGGTTTTCCATATCAACACCGAGTGATTTCGGCACGATAGAGAACGTGTTGCTGATACCGTCCTGTGAGTCACGGTAACGAAGTTTCGCTACGGAGCTCAAGGAAGCGATGGCACCGTTCTTGTCACGTCCGTGCATCGGGTTAGCTCCCGGAGCGAAGGCTACGCCTTTGGCACGTCCGTCAGGAGTAGCACCTGTCTTCTTTCCGTACATAACGTTCGACGTAATGGTCAGGATAGACAAGGTCGGTTTGGCGTGCTTGTAAACCGGAAGTTTCTTCAGCTCTTCGTCGAAGTAGTAGATCAGATCGACAGCCAGATGGTCTACACGGTCGTCATCGTTACCGAAGCAGGGGAATTCTCCTTCGATGTCGAAGCCTTCTGTCAGACCGATATCATTGCGGCGGGCAGTTACTTTCGCATATTTGATGGCAGACAGTGAATCGAGGGCGATGGAAAGTCCGGCTACACCGTAAGCAAGGTTTATGCGCGGGTTCGTATCTACAAGAGCCATCTGGGCCTTCTCGTAGTAATACTTGTCGTGCATATAGTGGATGATGTTCATCGCTTCGTTATATACGCGGGCGATTTCGGTCAGCACTTTTTTGTAGTTGTCCATTACTTCTTCGAACTTCAGCGTGTCGCTGGTCAGCACGGGGATGTTCTTCACCATGACTGTACCGGTATTCTCGCAACGTCCGCCGTTGATGGCAAGCAACAGGGCTTTTGCCAGGTTGCAACGTGCGCCGAAGAATTGGATTTGTTTTCCGATTTCCTGATAAGATACGCAGCATGCGATTCCGTAGTCGTCAGACTGGCGTACTTCACGCATCAGGTCGTCGTTTTCATATTGGATGGAAGAAGTGTCGATAGATACTTTTGCGCAGAATTCTTTGAATCCTTCCGGCAGTTCCGGGCTCCACAATACAGTCAGGTTCGGTTCCGGTGAAGGGCCGAGGTTGTACAATGTCTGCAGGAAACGGAAGGAGGTCTTTGTCACTTTGGTACGTCCGTCGTTGAGACGTCCGCCCAGAGATTCGGTTACCCATGTCGGGTCGCCGGCAAAGATGTCGTTGTAAGATTGCATACGCAGGTGGCGGACCATACGCAGTTTGATGACAAACTGGTCGATCAGCTCTTGCGCGAATGATTCGGTGATGGTTCCTTTGCTCAGTTCATATTCCAGATAGATATCGAGGAAAGAAGAAACGTTACCCAGTGACATAGCGGCACCGTCTTGTTCTTTGACGGCGGCAAGGTAAGCCATATATACCCACTGTACGGCTTCTTGTGCCGTGTAAGCAGGACGGCTCAGGTCGAGACCGTAGTATTCGCCCATCACTTTCATGTCTTTCAGTGCCTTGATCTGTTCTGCCACTTCTTCGCGCAGGCGGATGCGGGCCTCTGTCATCGGACCGGTGAGGTTGTGCAAATCTTCCTTCTTTGCTTCGATCAGACGGTCGATGCCGTAAAGAGCCATACGGCGGTAGTCACCGATGATGCGTCCGCGTGCATAATTGTCGGGAAGTCCGGTAAGGAATCCCAGCGAACGGAAGGAACGGATTTCTTCCGTATATACGTCGAATACTCCGTCGTTGTGCGTCTTGCGGTAGTGAGTGAAAATATCTTTTACGCGGTCGTCCACTTCCACGCCGTTTTCGTGACAGGCTTTGCTCACCACGTTGATACCTCCGAAAGGCTTGATGGCACGTTTCAGAAGTTCGTCTGTCTGCAGACCGACGATCAGTTCGTTTTCTTTGTCGATATATCCGGCTTTATGAGAAGTGATGGTTGAGACGGTGACATTATCCAGTGAGCGTACTCCGTTATTGGCTCTTTCTTCTGCCAGTGCTTCGAGGCAGCGGTTCCATACAGCTTTTGTGCGTTCGGTAGGTCCTTCGAGGAAAGAAGCATCTCCATAATACGGAGTGATGTTGTGACTAACGAAATCTCTTACGTTGATTTCTGTGCTCCAAAGACCGTCTTTAAAGATCTTATTTAATTCCATAAATGATAAAATTAGAGGTTGTAGTTATCCTTTTCTTTAGAGCGCACAAAGTTACAACGTTTTTTCATATAATCAGCATAAATATGCTCTATTTTATGCTTTTCAACATAAAATACCTATTAATTGCTATCCTTAGGAAAAGATTAGATTAAATTTTTAGTGAAAACTCTTGCAAGTTTAAAATATCTTCGTACCTTTGCACCGCTTTTAACGAAAAGCACTTCTGATAAAGAAGTTTTGGAGAGGTGGCAGAGTGGTCGATTGCGGCGGTCTTGAAAACCGTTGTACTGCGAGGTACCCGGGGTTCGAATCCCTGTCTCTCCGCAGAACCTACTGGACAAAACAGGACAGTAAGAGGACAAAAACCTACAAATCAGCGATTTGTAGGTTTTTTTATTGCCTATAAGTCTTGTTTCCAAGACAGCAAAAGGACTTGAAAAGACAGAGTTTCGTTACTAAATCGTTACCCTTTTCCTACCGGACAAAAACGGTAACGATTTGTCCGAAAATGACCGCAGGAAGTCCGAATTTGTCCACCGTCTAAATATCTCACATTTAAATTGTTATCATTAATTTTGTAACTTAAAAAATGTGAGGTTATGAAGAGTACATTCAAAGTCCTTTTCTATTTAAAGAAAGGTTCTGAAAAGAAGAACGGTGAGGTTATGATTATGGCAAGAATTACCATTGACGGTAAACTTTGCCAGTTCAGCACAAAACAAAGTATTTTGCCTGATAGCTGGAATATCGCAGCAGGAAAAGCCAAAGGTAAGGATGCAGGCAGAATAAATGCCTTATTGGAGGATATAAAAGCATCCCTGAATAATATCTACCACGAACAACAACGGCGTGATAACTATGTGACAGCCGAAAAGGTGAAGAATGAATTTTTAGGGCATAGCGAAAACCACGATACCATCCTTAACCTTTTCCAAAAGCACAATGACGATGTGAAACAGTTGGTCGGCATATCCAAAACGATTGCCACTTATCGCAAATATGAAGTGACCCGCCGCCATCTTGCCGAGTTCATCCAAAGCAAATATAACGTATCGGATTTTGCGATAAATGAAATAACACCGATGTTCATTACAGACTTCGAGTTATATTTGCGTACTACCTGTAAATGTGGTTATAACACGACCGCCAAGTTCATGCAGTTTTTCAAACGTATCATCCTGATTGCCCGTAATAATGGCATCTTGATAGGCAACCCATTCTCCAGTTATAAAATACGTTTGGAAAAAGTGGATAGGGGTTACTTGTCAGAGGATGAAATAAAAATCATCCTTAAAAAGAAGATGGTTTCTGAACGGTTGGAAAACGTCAGGGACTTGTTTATCTTTTCCTGCTTCACAGGTTTGGCTTACATAGATGTTGCCAATCTTACGCAAGATAATATTCGTAAATCCTTTGACGGTAATTTATGGATAATCACCAAACGTCAAAAGACTAATACGGACGTAAATGTTCCTCTACTGGATATTCCGAAAATGATTTTGGATAAGTATAAGGATAAGTTTCCCAATGGTAAAATCCTCCCGGTTATCAGTAATCAGAAGCTTAATTCTTACCTCAAAGAGATTGCCGACCTGTGCGGTATCAAAAAGAACCTGACCACGCACACAGCCCGCCATAGTTTCGCATCGGTTATCGCACTGGCTAACAACGTGTCACTGCCGAATGTGGCTAAAATGCTGGGGCATTCATCCACCCGAATGACACAGCACTACGCAAAGGTATTAGACCAAACGATACTAAGGGATATGCAAGAAGTTGAAAAACAAATTAATAATTTGCATATATGAGTTTTTTCTGCTAAATTTGACAATAGAAACATTATCATATAAAAAGCCATGTTTGATTTTACACAAATAACACTTGTAATAGGGAAATGCAATAAAAATACTCATGCAATTGACATGTTAGGAACAGGATTCCTTATTTCTAATGAGGGTAAAGTAGTTACAGCACGACATGTTGTAGGAAATGAAACAAATGATTTATGCGTTTTGTCATATTCCGAATATAAATGTTTATCAAGACGTAACAGACTTATCATGTCGTCCTGCCACTGCTATTATTGAAGATATAAATCCAATTACTGATTTATGCATATTAAAAACGGATTTAGGATTTAATGGCAATTTACCTCCATTGGAATCATTAGATAACATTCCTGTGGGAGAGAAAATTGGTATGTTTGGATTTCCACATTGTGTTATGGGCAGAAGAGTGTTAACATATCAAGAAACAGAAATTGGAGCTAAAATGTTATTAGA
>ENA-ORPF01001765-ORPF01001765.1-human-gut-metagenome-genome-assembly--contig:-NODE-1765-length-16172-cov-3.494075_pt1 | contig 16172 bp, 9 predicted proteins | sample MGYA00242140_ERZ509070 | MGnify/ENA primary metagenome ERZ509070 (study PRJEB26280, sample SAMEA2338713) | human gut metagenome | biome: human gut; feature: human-associated habitat; material: faeces... | reverse complement strand
CTCAGCAGTGCTCATCTATATTACCAAATACTTTTCGCTTCGTCAAATGTTTTTTAAATTTTTTTTTAATAAAAAATCAAAAGACTTTTATATATACATATTTTATTCAGAAAAAACCGTTTTGGTAACATATAACAAAAATTATATTTTTTTAGTTTTATAACTATATACTATTTTTCCAAATTTTATTTCATTAAACTTCTTTTGACATTCCATAACAATTACAGGAATAATTGATATTATTAAAGTTATAATCCATTGAACTGAGCTTAACATAGTTAGCTTAAATAGTTCTGCTAGTGCTGGAATAAACACTATACCTAACTGTAATACTGTGCCTAGTAAAAATGCTCCTATTAAATATTTGTTTTTAAGTAGTCCAACTTTAAATATGGACTCTTCACTTTTTATATTAAAACAATGAATTAGCTCAAGCATTCCTAAACTTAAAAAGGCCATTGTTCTTCCTACTTCTAATCCATAATATTTATTTCCTATAGTAAATGCAATTATTGTAAGTAATCCAATCATAAAACCTTCTGCAATTATTTTTCCAAATAGTCCATCTGCAAAAATACTTTTTTTAGAATCTCTTGGTGGTCTTTCCATTATGTCTTTTTCAGGTGGTTCTAATCCAAGAGCAATTGCTGGAAGCGAATCTGTTACTAAATTAACCCATAAAAGTTGCACTGCTAGTAAAGGAGATTCCATCCCTAACAATAGTCCAATAAATATTGTTACTATTTCTCCTATATTTGTTGCGATTAAAAAATGAATTGCTTTTTTTATATTGTCAAATATATTTCTTCCTTGTTTAACAGCTTCTACTATTGTTACAAAGTTATCATCATTTAATATCATATCAGATGCATTTTTGGCAACATCTGTTCCTTTCCTTCCCATTGCAACACCTATATCTGCTTTTTTTAATGCAGGAGCATCATTTACTCCATCTCCTGTCATTGCTACTACAGAACCAGTAGCTTGAAACGCTTTTACTATCCTTACTTTATGCTCTGGGGAAACTCTCGCAAATACAGAATAATTCATTATATTTCTTATAAGCTCTTTATCATGAATTTTGTCTAATTCTTGTCCAGTAATAGCTAGCTCGTTTCCTTGTAATATTCCCAAATCTTTAGCAATAGCCTTTGCTGTAACAATATGGTCTCCTGTAATCATTACAGTTTTTATTCCTGCTCTTCTACAAGCTTTAACAGACTCCTTTACACCTTTTCTTGGTGGGTCTATCATTCCAATAAATCCAATAAAAACTAAATTATTCTCAATATTATTTGAATTAATTTCATTTGGTAAAACATCTACATCTAAATATGCCACTCCAAGCACTCTTAGTGCTCTTTCTGCCATTTTTTCATTTTGTTTTTTTATTTTATCTAAATAGTTTGTATTAAATGCTTTTTTTACACCATCTTCTTCATAAAAAGTACATTTATTAATTAATACTTCTGGTGCTCCTTTTGTTATAATCCTATATTTTCCATTGTCCAATTTTAATATTATACTCATTAATTTTCGTGTAGAGTCAAAAGGAATTTCATTTATCCTTTTATAAGGATAATCTGTCATATTATTTATTTCTATATTATTTAATTTTTCTTCTATTGCAGCTTTTACAATTGCAACTTCTGTTGGTTCTCCATCAACTTTATTTCTTGTAATCTCACAATTTGTACATGTAGAGCCATATAATAACACTTTATTTCTATCTCCTATCACCTCTACTACTTTCATGTTATTTTCTGTAAGTGTTCCCGTTTTGTCAGAACAAATAACTTTACTACTCCCCAGTGTTTCTACTGCTGGCAATTTTCTTATTATTGCATTTTTCTTTGCCATTTTTGTTACCGCAATTGAAAGAATTATAGTTACTATTGCTGGTAATCCTTCTGGAATAGCTGCAACTGCTAATCCTACAGAAGTCATAAACATTTCTGTTATTGGTATATCTTTTATTGTTCCTATTATAAAAATTATAGCACAAATTATTAAACATGCTATTCCTAGTATTTTCCCTACTTCTTCTAACTTTTTTTGTATAGGTGTTGTTGGTGCATCATTTGTTATTATCATATTAGCAATTTTTCCAACCTCTGTACTCATTCCAGTGCTTACAACAATTCCTTCACCATGACCATTAACAACTATTGTACTACCAAATACCATGTTATACATGTCTCCAAGAGGAACCTTTTTATTACTCATTATTTTTTCTGAATTTTTTAGTACAGGTTCTGTTTCTCCTGTTAAACTTGATTCTTCTACTTTTAAATTAACAGCATTTATTAATCTCATATCTGCTGGAACATAATTACCTGCTTCTAAAATTACTATGTCTCCTGGAAGAACATCTTCTCCCGCAATAGTTTGTATATTTCCATTTCTTCTTACTTTTGCAACTGGTGAAGAAAGTTTTTTTAATGCTTCAATTGACTTTTCTGCCTTGGTTTCTTGCACTAATCCCATTATTCCATTAAACAATACAATTGCAATTATAATTATTGAATCAAAATAATCCCCTGTACCTTCCATATAGCTAACTGCTGCTGATACAATTGCTGCAATAATTAAAATAATTATCATAAAGTCATTAAATTGTTTTATAAGTTTTACTAATAGTCCTTCTTTTTTTCCTTCATTAATTTTATTTTTACCAAATTGTCTTTGTCGTTCTGTAATATCATTTTCCTTTAACCCGGAATTTAGTGTTTGTCCTAAGTTCCCTTGCAACTTCTTCAACACTTTTTGTATACCACATATAAATCTCTCCTTTGTATAGTTTTATTAATTTATATGCTTGTACTAATTTTTTATGATTCTAACTTTTGTTATTTTACATTTTTTATTTTAATTATTCTTTGCTTTTTATTTTCTACCCTTATATTTTTTAATCTTATATTGTATTTTATATATTTTTAGGCTTGTTTATTATTTGTTCACATATATTATTAAGTTTACATATTATATTTAGAGGTGAGACACTTGTTTTTAGCAATATTAATACTTGCTGTATCTGTAAGCATAGACTCTTTTGGAATTGGCATTACATATGGAATTAGAAATACAACAATTAACAAATTATCTAGTTTTGCTTTATTTATTATATCATTTCTTTTTTCTGGATTTTCTATACTTGTAGGTAATGTTATATTTTCAATAATATCTGAACATATTGTAAAACTTATAAGTGTAATATTATTAATTGGTATGGGATTGTGGATTATACTAGAAACAATTAAAAATCCTATTATATTAGACATAAATAAATCTAATACAATAGAATTAAATGAAGCTATTTATTTAGCAATAGCACTTTCTATAGATTCTTTCTGCGTTGGAATTTCTAGTGCATCTTTTGGAATATTTGGATTATTATACCCTTTTTTAGTTCCAGTATTTCAATTATTTCTCTTAAATTTTGGAATTATATTAGGTAAAAAAATTACTAAAATACATTTTCTTAATTATATCCCCCTAAAATTTTGGAATATGATCTCCGGAATTTTATTAATTGCTATTGGTATAATTAGAATATTTATTTAGAAAAATTAAAACTAGATACAAATTTTCTAATTGATGAAATTTATATCTAGTCTTAGTTTTACTTAATTTTCAACTTTGTCAAGTTTTTCTAATTTTATTTCTCTCTTTACTGTTACAATTATTATTGCTAATGTATATAGTAGTAATCCTACTGGTATTACTAGTTGATTTATTGGTAATCTTGTAAGAGCAATTAAACTTAAGTATAATAGTTCTATTCCTAAAACCCCAACTATATATTTGCCTAATGTTCTAAATGCCCCTAGTTTTCTATAACGTATCATTGCATATACAAATACCAATGTTGTACATATTCCAACTGGCCAAATATATGGACTAATTATATCTCTTAATCTAACTTTTGGGCTATGCACTATACTAATATTTTCCACTTTATTTTCTAATCCATATTTTTCATTTATTTTTTTGTTAAGTTCTTCTACTTTTGGTGCTAGTTCCTCATCTGACTTTTCCTCTACTGTAAATGAAACCATATCTTTGTATAATTCTACAACTTGAACTAATACTCTTTGATTTCCAAATACCTCTTTTGCTATGTCTCTCATTTCTTTTATACTAAATTCTTTACCTACTGATACATATATAGTTGCATTGTCTTTATAGGGTATGTCTTTATTAAATCCTTTTATTCCAACCATAACTCCACCTGCTATAATTATGGCTATTAATATAACATAACTAATTTTTTTTAACATTATAAATTTCATTCCTTTCTTTATATAAATCCTCATTGTTTTATTAATCTTTTACCGCATTTACTATTAAAGTTCTTGTTATTACAATGTTGTATATTAATAATGTTATAATTCCCCAGAACATTACCATTCCGAAACTATATAATGGTAACCAATTAGCAAAACATAAAATTACTGTCATTATTATAAGTGGTAATAAAACAAATAGCATTCTTGTAAGTGCTTTTTGAAAATCTATTGCTACTTCTATTTTTTCTTTATCTTTATAGTCTTTATTTATTAAAGACAATAAATAAAATGTAAATGTAAAGTTAACTATTATTGATGCTACAATTGCAAGTAATCCATCTAATGTAAGCATTACATTTGTATATCTTATTGCAAGTAACATGAAAGCTACATATCCAATAAATGCAATTGCTTCTAAAAATCCATTTTTCTTATATTTAATTATCATAATTATTAGTGTTACTAATATAATTGCTCCAATTGCTATTGCTGCTATATAAATTAATTCTTGTGGTATCTCTGAATATACAAATCTGTTTACATCTAAAGTATATGTTATAGGCATAACCCCACTATTTAGTAATACTGCTAAGTTTGATGCTTGTTTTATATATCCATTTATGTCTGCTGAAGATGTGCTTGCTTGTCCTATAGATAGTTGCAATTCACCTGTTGAATTTTCTTGTTCAAAAGCAGATTCAACTAATGTTACTTCATCTACTGCAATCTTCACTTTCTTACTATTATCTTTTCCGTCTTCATCTAATGATTTTACATATGTATTACTAATTTCTTTTAGTTTTTCTGTACCTTCTTTATTAAACTGTATTGATAAAAATACTGTTGTAGCATTTGAATTGCTACTAACATAACCATATTTTACAGTTGCTTTATCTATATAAGAGTTGTCTAAAAGTATATTTCCATCTGGATCTGTAACCTCAAATTTTCCAGGCAAATACATATATTGTGCTACAGTATCTGTATCTGCATAATCTAACATATCTACCATTATATATCCATTTTCTTCGTCTAAACCAATTGTGTAATCTGGTACATTTAGTAGTCGCAATCTTTTATTTACTATTTCTTTTGATTTTTCAAAATTTTCCTTTGTTAAAACTTCTTTTGGATTTACTGGCTCTTCTTTTTTTGTTGTGTCTTTGCCTTCCTCTGTTACAACTTTTCCGTCTTTATCATAAATTACCTCATTAACAGTATCGTCTACAATTACGCCCAATTTTCTTGACCCTTCTAAGTCCATTCCCAAAGAATATTCTGGTATTATGCTATTTACACGACCTTTGTCTTGTATAAAAATCCCTCCAAAAGAAATAGCACAAACAAGTATAATAACCAAAATAGATAATGTTATTTTTAACTTATTATCAATTCTGCTTGGCTTCATTTCTTTTTCATTAGAACTGTTTTTCTGTTTTTCTATTTTTTTGTTTTTACTACTGTTTTCTGTTTTCTTGTTATTTTCTTTACTCGTAACATCTTTTTTAATCTCTTTTACATCTTTTTTCTTTTCTTCCACTTTATTTGCCTCCCAAAATTACAATAATTTAGTATCATTTATAATTAACTCAAACCATATGTCTAAATATTTTGCTGCAAATTTGCTCATCATGGTTCTATCCATAAATATTTCAAAATAATCTAAAACTGGTGATATTTTTGTATCTATAGTTAAGTCTAATGTAACTTTTCTTTGTTTTTCATCTACAATAAACTTTGACTCTGTAACTGCATAATTTACTTTATCATGTTTATCAAAATTTGATATATTTCTATTTGTCACTCTACTTCTATGTGCATCTGATTTATCTGCTAAAATTATTGCTGCTGAAATATCACTAACTGCATTTCCTGTTTTTTCATCATGATTACCGATTGCCATCATTATTTCTGTTCTTTTGTCTGCTTCCATACCCATATCTTTTAATATTTGATATGCCAAAATTGCCCCTGTATGCGCATGGTCTACTCTGTTAACGCAATTTCCTATATCATGCATATACCCTGCAATTTTTGCAAGCTCTATTCTTTCTTCAGGATATTTTAAAGCTGCAAGTACTTCTGCTGCTCTATTTGACACAATTGTTGCATGTCTTACAGAATGCTCTGTATAGCCTAATTCATTAAGTTGTCTTTGTGAACTTGATATTAAAGCTTTTATATCTTCATTATTCTTTACATCTTCAAAAGTTACCATTAAAATCCTCCATTCTTATACTTTAGTATTGTATATTAAAAAATTAAAAATATCAACTATTTTTAATGTAATTTTTTCCATAAAGGATATTACTGCTTTAGTTATATCTTTTTTTATACTTTTATTTTCGCATTTCTACTTCTCATAATTTCTTTTGCTATTTTTTCTAGTAGTTCATCTTCTTCGTTTCTTTCTCTTTTCATAAAAAATCCTCCCTATGATATTTTTATTTTATCATAAGGAGGTATTTTTTCATACCATTTTCAAATTACACAAAATTTTTGGACATTTCCTGACAATTCTCTGGTTGCAACTAAAGTACAGCCAAGACCGGACAGAACGAATAGCCGTTGGTGCTACCACCACTGCTGTAGTGGAAAGCGAGCACGCCTGCATAAGCACCTCTACTGTAACCACTCCCTCGTTCAAAAAAATATCCATAAAAATCAGGAAAATGAGAATAATCGCCGTACCATGAACTGTAATAGCCTCCACTCTTACTTACCTCGTATACTGCATCCCCATACTTACTAGAATTTGCATTATAATTATCCTCATAATAATCTCTACTTGCTTTTTCATATACATTCTTCGTCTTTGTTTCTCCATTTATTAATGCTTTTCCATAAATTATTAATCTATTATTTTCACCATTTACATATGCTGCTACATATTCATGTGCTCCACCACTCATATCATATACTCCATACACTGTTCCTGTTGTACTTGCTTTTACTCCTTGTGTACTTGTATAATCATTTGTTGTTCCTTCATTACTTCCTGCACTCGCACTATTTCCTGCTGATCCTGTTATATAACTACTACTATTATTTATCCATACTTCTTCATTTTGCTTTCCATACTTACTCTTGCTCAAGTATGCTACTGCTCCCCATTCGTCGTTTTTCATCATATGGCTATTTAATGCACTGTTATAATTTTTACATACATCATATATATTACTTATTGTTATACTTCTCCAACTACTTACCCCTGGTTTTACTTGTAGTTTCTTTCCTGTTCCATCATACTCGCTATTTGATGGATTTGTTGTTGCTCCTTCTGGACTTGCTTCGAATTTTGCTACCCATATTCCACTTACTTCTTGTCCATAATTAAATGATGGATGTACGTTCCATTTTCCTTGTCCACTTACATTATCCCATGTACTTGTTCCATCATATGCTACATTACTATCATCTTTTAAGAATTTAATATTTATTGTTCCTCCTGTTGCACTATTTGTATGATAATTATCTGCTATTTGGTATGCATATCTTGGTATCCATACCCACATACTTCCATCTTCTGTCATTGCATTTGCCCATTTCTTTTCTGTGTAATCATACCAATCTGGGTCATTTCCTGCTGTTTTTACCCAACTACTTCCATTCCATTTTATTGGTGTCATTTGATTTTCATCATATCTTGGAGTATTTACACCTTTTCCTTCGTTATACTCCCCACCTACTATTGAACTTTTTATTGTTACTGCACTACTTATTATTTCTTTTTTATTTCCTGCATTGTCTACTGTTAATACATGTAAATAATATGTTCCTCCCGTTGTTGTTGGTATTGTTATTGTTTCTTGTGTTTTTGTGAATGTTCCTCCTGTATATTTACTTGCTTCTGTTCCTATATTTCCTGCTTCTGTGTTAAATACCCATTTTGTTTTATTTATATCTACCCCACTACCTTCATCTGTTTGTGTTATTTCTGCTGTTAGTGTTTCTCCTACTTCTACTGTTGTTCCACTTAATTTTATTGTTGCATTTGGTTCTATTTTATCCATTACTTCTATATTTGCATATTTTCCACTACTTGTTCCATCATATAGTCTTGCATATATTATGTCTCCATTTACTAGTCCTGTTATTGTTTTTTCTTTTACTCCTGATGTTTCTCTTGTCCAACTTCCTTCTACTATTTCATTCTTTTGCCATTCTAATTGGTAGCCCTCTTCTTCTGTATATATCCTTACACTTGCTTGTCCATTTCCTGTCCATATTACGTCTCCGTCTATCGCTAATGGTATTTCTCCAACTTGTAATGTTTTTTCTACTATTTGTTGCTCTCCATCTTTTGTTGCTTCCACTTTTATTGTGTATATTCCTCCTTGGGTTAATCCACTAAATACATGTCTTGTTTCGCTTTTTTCTTCTGCTGCTCCGTATTCTTCTCCTTGTTTTTTTATTGAGTATTTAAAGTTACTTGCTCCTTCTGCTCTCACTACTTCTATCTCTATACTGTTTGTTGTCTTTTTTACTACTCTTATTCCTATACTTAAGTTTTCACCTTTTCCTATGCACTCTCCTATTATTATATTTTCTGCTATTTCTTTATTTGGTTCTACTGTTATTTCAAATACATATCCTGGTGTTGTTGTTACTTCATATGTTCCATCTCCATTGTCTATTATGTCCACTGTTTTATCTGCTATTAACCCTTCACTTTCTATTCTATCCCAGTAATCCTGTACTTTATATGAGCCATTTCCATCTGCATATACTGGTACTTTTGCCATTTCTAGCTTTTCTCTCATTTCTCCTATTTCTGTTTGTTCTTTACTGTCTTGGGCTTTTTGTATTACTCCATTTGAACCAAACACTAGACTTATTGTTATTCCTGCTAATATTAAAAGAACAACAATTGTTACTACCAACGCTATTAGCGTTATTCCTTTGTTTTTCATCCTCTGTTTCCTCCTTAATTTATACTATAGTTATTTTTAACTAGAACAAATTGTACCTATATTATATAAATGGTGACATTTAATGTCAATATGATTATATGACAAATTATGACATAATTTATATGGTGATGTTACCGTGATTAAAGAAAAACGTAAAATTATGGGTTATACCCAAGAAAAAATGGCAAATTTATTAGAAATAAGTTTAAGACAATACATAAGAATAGACCAAGAAAATTGCCTTCCTAGAACTGATATCTTAAAAAAATTAATTGATTTATTACAACTCTCTGATCAAGAATTAGGAGAATATATTAAAGTAATAATTAATAAAAAAGCTTCATAAAAATGTATAATAAAAAAGTAAGAAATACTTAAACTAAGGTTATTCCAAATATTTAAATATTTCTTACTTTTTACTTTATTGCTTTACTTTATGCTTAATTTTTACTTGATCTTTTACGATTATTTTACTTGATTTACTCATTTTTACTATATTCTTTTTTTAATTATCTTATTTTCTTGCTTATTTTTGCCACAATAACTGTCATGTCGTCTTTTTGTGTTCCATAATCATTGTCTATAGCTTCTTTTAACAATATATCTGCTATCTTCTGAGCATCATCTGTTTGCATATCTTCTAATAAATATTTTACCCATACTTCTTTGTTTATATATTCGTCATTAGACTCTATTACACCATCACTACACATTACTATAATATCCCCATCTTGTAAATCGCAGTCATATACTTCTAGGTCCATTTTTTCTATAGCTCCTGCTGGAAGTGTATTTGCTTTTAGTAATTGAACTTCTTTATTTCTTTTTAAATATGTAGGACATGCCCCATTTTTTACAAATTCCATAATTCCACTGTATAAGTCTAATATTTCTACATCTAAAGTTGCATACATATCGTCTTTTTGAGTTATCTCTAAAATAGAATTAATAAGTTTTAATGACATTGTTTTGTCAAATCCTGCTGTTAGTAATCTTTCCAAAGTTTTAATTGCAACCTTACTACTTTTCATTGCTTCTGGACCAGAGCCCATTCCATCACTTATTGCTAATAAATATTTTCCATCTTCTAATTTAGTTTCTAAGTTTGTATCTCCAGATACTGGTGAACCAGCTTTAGTAGTTTTAGAAATACCAATTTGTACAGAAAATTTATCTTGTGACATATATGTAAATTTGCATTGTTCCTTGCTTTCACGTAATCCACATTCTTGATGCTGTATTATAAATTTGTCTTTTAAAATTCTTTCTAATATAGTCTTAATTCTTTTTATATTGCATTTTTTGCCTTCCAAATCATCACATAGGTTATGATATATATCTATAATATATCTACCATTTTTTAAGCGTTTTATGTTTAAATTTCGTATGTCGAATTTTTTTTCTTGAAATGCTCTCATTAATTCTTCTCTTTTATCTGCAAATTCATCTTCATTGTCTTTCTTTATTTCATCTGCTAAATCTGCAATAGCTTGCGATACACCTTCTAGCTGGTTTGAAATATTTTCTTTATTTTGTTCTATTTTCTTTTTCCATACAAAATTCACTCTGCTTAATCTATAAGATGAATTTATTGCATTTATCATTTTAGAAATGTCTGCTTCCACCGCTTTGTTTTTTTCATGGAAACCTACTATATAATTATTATGAGCTTCAAAAATGCTAACTAAGTTTTTTTCATATATAACATCATTTTTTAATAGTTCTTCAAATATTTCATGTAAAATGTTGTTATTATTGTTATATATATCATCAAAAAGAATATTTTCTTCTAAATTTATTAAGTTATTTTTCAATTCTTCTATAAAAATATTTTCATTAGAAAGCTCTTGTTTCTTTAATTTTTTATCTTCTTTTTCTGTTGTCTTATATCCTTTTGCTAAATCTGCAATTGTTTCTGACATACTATTTAATTTTAAAATAGTGTTGTCTTGGGCTTCCCCTATACTTCTTCCTGTAGTTTCTGGTAATAATTTAGTCTTTCCATATAAATCTTCTATATTAATTTTTAATTTTTTAGGTATTGCTAAAAGTCCCAAGCATGCGATTAAAATTTCTTGTATCGTAATTATTGGAACTGTATTTCCGTTTGCAACATATGTAAGAATGACATTTCCTAATATAAATCCAACTACTACACCAATTCTTCCAAATTTATTTAATATTCCTGCAATTAGTCCAGAAATTGCATATGCTGCAATCATCATAGGCTCTGTTCCACTAATAATTCCTAGTACAACACCTATTGTAATACCACCTGTTGCACCAACTAACATTCCATTTTTCCAGCCAAGTATTAATACTATTAAAATACTTAAAATATTTTTTATGCTAAAGCCAAATATACTTAAATCTCCAACTGCACATACTGCAATTGCTAGAAGCAAACTTGTTCCTATAACCTCTTCTATAGTAAAAGCTTTTTTATTTCTAAATTCTTTTAGCATAATTATTGAATTTGCGAATATCTTATAAAATATAAATGTAATAACCGCTACCATAATAGCAAGTAATAAATCATATAAAAGAAAACTTCTAAAGAACATTGGTACTATTTGAACTATTAAAACACTTGCAAATAAGTGTACTCCTAATCTTTTTTCCTCATTGGTGTCTTCTATTATGTTATGTCTTACAAACAAACTACTTGCAAAAAATACTAGAGAAGTTAAAACATAAGTAAGAAGCACATTTGGACCAAATTTTATAAAAGTTCCTATTAATGTTAAAATATAAACTATTCCTACTGGATTCCCATTGCTTAACATTGCCGCCATAAATGCAATTGCAAATGGACTAAGCCCTAACATAATATTATGTGACGAAAATCCTACCATTGACACCATAAAAGCTATAATATAAATTATTATGTTATTTATAGATAAAAGGCTTTTTATTGCTATTTTCATTTTGTCTTTTTTATCATAAAAAGCTTCATTAAAATCTTGTCTATTATTAATGTTCTTTTCTACATTCTGAAACATAATGGTCACCCCTACTTTTTTTCAATTATTGTTCATCGCTTGTTTATTTTAATATATCTTTAGTGTAATTTCTGTCGATTTTGCCACATAATTTAAAAAAGTTATTTACATTTTGTGTACAATTTCGTTATTATTGTTCAGAACTTAACATTTTATTGCCATAATTTTATAACAAAATGACTAAAATTACAATACGAGAACGAAAAAAGAGCTAAAAAATAGACCATTTAAGTAAATTTCCTCTAATTCTAATAAATATTTTTTATAAAAAATTCAAAGCATAACATAAAAAATAGTCCATACTTTTGTATGAACTATTTTTTATTAAGTTAAGTTATTTTTCATAATGTCTTATTCTTTTTTACCTATAACTTTCTTCTTAATTAATACTATTCCGACTACTAAGATTGTAGCTGCTGCAATAGCAATTATTATATAAACATATGTTGCACTACCAAATGGTGGTAATATCATTACTCTTTCTGCTTTAGCTGCATCTACTTCTGATGGAATTTGTGTTGGGTCTTGGTTACCAGCTACTGAGTATGCCATTCTTCTACCAACGCTATTTGTTGTTTTAACAATTTCTGCAATATTATCATATGTTAAGTCATCTGTATCATTTTGTGCTGTTATTAATTGTGATAATACTAATTTAGTGCTAATAGATGTATCTGCTGAATTTGAATTTTTAGTTTGTGGTACTAAAGCCTTTTTCAAAGTTTCTGTTTGAACTATGCTGTTGTATTGATTTACATCTCTTCCTCCCACGTTTTTCTTAATTACTCCTGCTACTGTACTATTTACCAATTTACTACCTTCGCCGTTTTGTCCATTTATTACTTCATCTGTAGAAATAATTGACCAAACTGGTGAACCACCATCTTCTTTATTGTCTTCTGCTCTAAATTGTAGGTTGTTATTTACATAGTCTATTACTTGGTCTGCACTAGTTGTTACTAATCTACCCTTCTTTTCTTGCTCATTGTTTTGGTCATCTGCTCTATAATAGAAACCTTTACCATCGAAGTCTATTTCGCCTGCGTTTGTTACTGTAAGAGTATATTCAATTCTTATAGTAGCACCATGCATTAACTCTTCATCCATATTTATTTGGATTAAACCATTATAACCTTTTCCTGATGCTTGTGATGTAAATTTGTCTGTTATAAGTTCTTTTCTGTATTCATAGTATTCTGTACCATGTCCGCCTTTATCGTCCTTATATCTTTCTCCGTCTTTTTTCTTGCTATAATCTGTCTCATAAATTGTATCTTTTTGTTCTGTACGTTTACTAATTATATTATAAGCCTTTCCATTTACCCAAGATAGATATGGTCCTTGTGTTGTACTATCTACTATAATTTGTCCATTTGCAAGTGTTAATCTAACATTTGTAACTTTTTTGTTTAACTCAAGTTGTGCTTTTGGTCTTTCAACTAATCCAAAGTCTACGTTATTTAATGAATATTCTGTGTTGATGTCATTACCATCTGCATATAATTCATCACTATTACTGTTATAATTATTGTCTCCTCTATCTGACTCTCCTTCTACATTTGAACTTGAGTTAGAATTCTGTCTGTTATACTCAACTTCTGCAACAATTGCACCAGTCTCGGCTTTCATTTCAGTATTTGGATTTGGTGTTGTATGTTGAGATAATGTATATGCTAATTCATTTGTTACACCTTTTCCATTGTTGTTACTATAATTGTTTATTTGTTCTCTTCTTGACCAAATATCTTTTGCATCTGAATAGTTGTTTTCATCTTGATCTGCTTTAGCTATATCATATCCATATAGTCCAGTTTCATTTTGTTTTTCTACATCTCTATAGCCGTCATATCTTCCTTCTTTATTTGTGTCCGTATATGCATCTGTTTTTCCGCTTTGGTCAATTCCTACTTGATATGTTGTAGATTTAAAATCTTGACCATTATATGTTGCATTATGTTCATTACCGTAGTTAAATCTTACTATATAGTCACCTGGTATAAATCCTGTGAATTCGTAATTTCCTTTTCCTGTTGTATTTTCATTTGCTGATGTCCATTTTCCACCTTCATAAATTTGAACTACTCCGTCTTTTAGTTTATAACTTCCATCTGCTTCTTTTATTGGGTTTCCTTTATTGTCTAATTCTATTTCATAAAGTTCTACCCAAATATTATTTACAGTATTTTCATTTTTCTGTCTTATACCATCACCTATAGTTGCTCCATCTACTGTTACATTTCTTTGGTCTTCCCAAACTACACCATTTAATTTTCTTTCCGCTTCATCATCTACATAAATATGTAAAGCTTTTGCTCTGTCTGTGTCATCTTCGAAGTTACTTTCATATCTTTCTTCTTCTAAATCATCTGCTTCTAAGTTACCTGGTTTAGAATCTATGTCTACTAGTCCTGCTGGATCATTTGAACCTACAGTTCCGTAGTTTGGTAATAATGTATTGTCTTTATAGAAAGTTGTGTAACCATTAATTTCTGCAAAGTTCATTTTGTCTTCGTCATCATCATTTTTGCTTTCATTAATTATTACTTTTCCGCTTCCATCTGTCTTTATCTTAAATGTTAAATAAATATATGCTTTTTCTCCTGCAGCTAATTTCTTATCTTCTAATCCTTTTACATATACTGCATCATAATTAGCTCTTAATCCAGTATTACCATCTGTTATTGTTCTTTCTGTTATATCGCTTTCTGTATCTCTGTCATATTTTGTACGGTTAGATGATTTTATATCTTTTGCATTTTTTATTTCATCTGCTGTGGCTCCATTTTCTATATTATCCATCATATTGTAATAATCTTCTGAACTTATATAGTTAGCCCCCTTATCATCACCTGTATTTTCTGCTTTGTCTTTATCTCCTATAATTCCATCTTCATATGTTACCCAAGATAAGTCTTCCATGTATTCAAAATCTTCATCATAGTAATCTACAACTTCTAACACTTGACCTAGAATTGTTTGTGATTGGTTTTTAACAGAAATTTTATAAGTAATATATACATCTAATGGTGCACCTGTTCTACCAGGTTGTGATACATATTCATAGTCTGCTCTATATATTGCTCTATTATGTACAGGTTCATAGTAATTTGCATAATCTGCCATTCTTAAGTGGATATCCCAACGTTCTCTAGCTGTATCTGTAAATAACTTATTTAATGCTTCTTTAAATCCTGCTTCGTCAAATACTCCATTATGTGTATATTTTTTCTTTAGAGCAGATATCTCAGATGGTGTAATTACACCATGTCCGTAGCTATCATAGTCATATACTTCTGTCTTACCATTAATTTTAACTGTTGCTTTATAAATGTCTTTTTCTAATGCTAAGTCAACTTCTTGTCTTCTCCATAAACCTTGGTTTACATACAATTGACCTGGATAAATATTTTTATATGTAATATTCTTATATTTTTCAATAGGTTCTTTTATTGCATCTGGATCTGAAGCTGTTGTTTCAACTTTTTGTGTAACTCCATTTATAACTTCAAATTTTATGTATTTATATTCTCCTGTACCTCCAGTTAATTGTGTATGATCTTCATATGTAGAAGCATTCTCATCAAATGTTCCATCTGAATAACTGTTTTCTGGATATTTGTTACCACTTGATACATATGTTGTAAATTCATCATATACTGGATATAAGTCATAACTTGAATCATCTTCTATATTATTTATTGTATAAGAATTTATTTTACAATCTTCTATAAATTGTAACATTCTCCAAGTTAAGTCTTTATCTCCTCCAACTATATTAACTATGTCATTATATATATCGTCTTTTAAATTTTCAGGATATTTATGATTTTTCTCTATATATTCTTTAATTTTTTGGCTTATCAATCCTTCTTCAATTTTTTCATCTGGATTTACAGTTACAACTCCATCGTCATTTACAGTTACACTTCTATCTACTATCTTTCCATCTTCTATTGTTAAGAAACTGT
>ENA-ORPF01001764-ORPF01001764.1-human-gut-metagenome-genome-assembly--contig:-NODE-1764-length-16180-cov-6.203287_pt1 | contig 16180 bp, 17 predicted proteins | sample MGYA00242140_ERZ509070 | MGnify/ENA primary metagenome ERZ509070 (study PRJEB26280, sample SAMEA2338713) | human gut metagenome | biome: human gut; feature: human-associated habitat; material: faeces... | reverse complement strand
ATATCCACTCTGATTTAAAGTATAATCTTTTTGTAATTTATTATGTAATAGCATATTAATATTTTACCATAAATCCCAGGATTTTCGAAGCCTGGGATTTATTTTTTTCAGATTATATACCACCTTAACATAAAAAAAGGGGCATCGCACTAATTTCTTAGTGCGACAGCCCCTTTGTGGTAATAGGGTAATTAATAATTTATATTTCACATGCTACATCATATGCTGATTTAATAGCATGCTCAATATTACTTGGACGTTCTCCAGCACAATCACCAATATAGTGAAGTGGAAGAGGACAATCAGAAAGCTCTGGAAGGTTCTTTCTTGCACCAACAGCCATTACAACAAAGTCTGAAGCAATTTCTTCTGTTGATGTATTGTCGTCTACTGTTTTTTCAACAACTACAGAATCATCTTTAATTTCTGATAATTTTGCAGATGTTACTATTTGAACATTATAATGCTCTAATTCCCTCATTAGAGTAGGTAAAATAGTGTTACTTTCTTCTTTTGCAATCTGATCCATCATTTCAATAATTGTAACCTTACATCCGCGTGAAGCCAGATATTCAGCGGTTTCAACACCTACAAGACCACCACCGATTACAGAAACATTACCGAATACGATTTCTTTCTTGGCAAGTACATCCCATGCACTTGCTACAGTTGGAAGATCTTTGCCAGGAACAGGGATTATTGCATTGTTTGCTCCTGTTGCCACAATTACTTCATCGAATGAATTATAATCTTGGGATGTGAATTCCTGACCAAGCCTGAATGTTACATCCAATTCAGGAAGTACATTTGTATAATAATTAATGCTTCTCATCATTTCTTCTTTTCTTGGAGGTACACTAGCAATAAGTAACTGACCACCAATCTGAAGTGATTTCTCAAATATAGTTACATGATGTCCTCTTAATGCAGCAACACGTGCAGCTTCAAGTCCAGCAATACCAGCACCAATAATTGCTATATTCTTTGTTGATGCTGCAGGAGTAATCTGACGAGATCCTTCGTAACCATTTTCAGCATTAAGTACACAACTTAAGAAAGCACGATTCTGAATATTATCTGTACATCCCTTATTGCACATCATACATGTTCTGACATTACAGCAATGTCCATCTGCGCATTTGTTTGCAAAGTCAGGGTCTGTGAGAAGAGAACGACCTAATCCAATAATATCAGCAGAACCATTTGTAATAACTGCTTCAGCAGCTTCTGGTGTAACGATACGGCCTACTACAGATACAGGAATAGATACAAGCTCTTTGATTTTTTTAGAATAAGAAACCATAAATCCGTATGGCTGTGTTCCCATGGCAGGGATTGTATCACCCATATTTCCAGTATGGTTAGCCTGTGCAACATGTAATGTGTCAACACCGCAAGCTTCTAATTCTTTAGCAAAAATGCAAGCTTCATCAAGTGGAAGACCACCTTTTCCTCTAAAACTATTTTCTCCAAGAGGAGTAACTATAGGAAGCTTGTAGTCGATAACCATGTCAGGTACGATTGTTTTTAATCTTTTTACAAGTGTTAATGCAAAACGTGTACGATTAGCCAGGTCACCGCCATATTCATCAGTTCTATGATTTAAAATAGGAGAGCAAAGAGAACCAACAAGACGGTCTCCATGTACTTCAATACAATCAACACCAGCTTCGTGTGCTAAGATAGCACAGTTTTCCATATGCTTTATTATTTCATCAAGTTCTTCTGCAGTTACTTCATTTACAAAGTGCTGCATATCATGGTGAAGTTTAGCTCTTGCTTCCTGCATTTTGCCCTGATGAAACATATCGTTTAAAGCTTTAACATTGTAGTCAGGATGGAATAACTGAATTCCAAGCTTTGCACCATTTTCATGACATACGTCAGCAAGTTTTTTGAAGCTTTGAACCTGCTCAGGTGAATAAAGCTTTGGTGTAGGAGAGAATGTTGGAAGTGGTGCAACATCTCCAATTACTATATATCCGACACCGCCTTTTGCGAGACGCTCGTAAAAACGAAAACTTTGTTCTCCAATTGAACCATCTTTTTCCTCATATCCTGTTGTAAGTGGTGGGAACATAATACGGTTTTTAAACTCAATATTTCCAACTTTTATAGACTCTAATAATTTCATTGTTCATACTTCCTTTCAAATTGAATATACTATTTAAGTGGTGTTAAAAACTCTAACATTAATTTGTCTAATTCTGCTCTTGCAAAAGCACTGGCAAAATTGTGGTTAGCGCCTTCAATTGTTTTATAATTGCATTTTCCATTGTAAAGTGACTCATATCTATGGCATGTTGCATCATCTACCAAATCATCTGCAGTTCCTCTTATAAGGAGGACTGGTCCGTTGTATCCTTCTGCTGACGAGAATGGCTCATAATTAAATAAATCATGATTAAAAGATGTTGGGAAAGTGAGTCCTTCAATATCGGCCTTGGTGATCCCCTTAGCTTCCATGGCTTCAGCACGATCCTTACATCCAAACCACATTCCAGCACCTGGACACATAAGCATGAGAGCATAAGGATTAACAATAGGAGCGGCAGTAGCAGCTGCGTATCCTCCCATACTCTGACCAGATAAGATAATCTTATCTGGATTGGCAAAATCTTGTGTTTTAGTCCAGTTTATAATATCCTCGATATCGTGTAGGATACCTGTAAAGGTCATGTCCTCGAATTCACCATCACTTTCACCATTTCCGTATAAATCAAAACGGACACTGGCAAATCCATGTTCAGCTAATAATCTGGCTGTGTGCGTATAAATACTTTTGTAACCGCTTTTATTCCCTGTAAAGCCATGTACATTTACAATAGCAGGAAATCTTGTGCCATCTTCTGGAATGTTAACTATTCCGCGTAAGATGTGTCCATCACGGTTTGTGATTTCTACTTGTTTTGTCAATTTAAAATACCTCCATTTCTAATTTTATTCTGCAGTTGTAGCATTTCGCTTGTCAGCTAAATCCTGTAACATTTCAGCTGTTTTCTCTTTTGTAAGAGGGTAGATAAATTTTAATACCAGAACAGCTAATAAATATCCTACAACATATAAACCTGTATATGTTTTCCAAAGATGTCCTGAGAATGCTTCATTCTGGACAGCTTCATTAACCTGGAATCCAGCAATTGCAAGTGCAAAACTACTCATACTTCCTGATACAGCATTAGCAAGTTTACGGAAGAATGTATATGCCGAATATACAATTCCTTCATTACGTTTTCCTGTCTGAAGTTCTTGATAATCAATTGCATCATTTACAAGTGCCCAAACTAATACTTGGAAACCACTTACTCCAAGATAGCAGATTCCGTTGATGATAATAAAGAGAATAGGATTTTCAAGTGGGAAGAAGAATAAAATAGCATAAACAACAACTGAGAAAGTTGCACTGTACATAATCCATTCTTTCTTTCCAAATTTCTTAACAACAAATTTTGTGCCTACGAATGCAATAAGTGACCAGAGTACACTTAACATACCTGAAACTGCCATGATGGCAACATTTCCAAAATAATCGCGGAATAAATAAGTATTTAATCCGTTAACCATACCTGCTCCAACAATACCGATAAAGCTTGATAACATAACTCCGAGTAATGCTTTGTTTTTAGTAATATCTTTAATTACCTGGAAGTAGTTAAACTTTTCTTTTTTCTCAACAACTGGCTCTGTAATAATACGCTCTTTACACCAATGAGATGTAAACATAAGACAGATTAATCCAATAACTGCACAGATTGCTGACATAATAAGGAAATGGCTAGGTACTGGCTGGTTATCTTTATATAAGAATACTGGTCCAACAATAACGATAACTGTCATAAAAATTGTACCGCCAAGACTTCTGAAACGAGAAAGGTCAGTACGTTGGTTAACATCATCAGTCATTACACTTGAAAGACTACCAAATGGAACGCTGACACATGTGTACATAATTTCGTAAACAATATATGTAATGAACATATAAGCAATACGTGCACCATAAGCGAAATTGCTTACGTTAACAAATCCTAATATACAGAGTACTGCAGTTGGAAAAGCAAAGAATTTAATCCAAGGAATAAATTTTCCTTTTCCTTTGTTTTTGTGGCTATCAACAAGTGCACCAATTAAAGGGTCATTTATAGCATCCCAAAACTTTGTAACAAGCATAAGGATTCCTACGTGTACTGGATTAACTTTTAATACCAGTGTATAAAAAATAGCAAGATACATGGCACGGAACTGCTCAGTACAGCAACATCCCAAATCGCCAAGAGTGTAACCAATTTTGTCCTTCATGGAAAAAGGTCTTGTTTCTTTCATAATAATTTACCTCCCAAATTTATATTGTTTTAGTAGCTACACTCTTATTATATTGGGGTTATGCTGATATCCATATACAAATATTGCTTGCAAACTACGAAAAATTGATATATTGTATATTTTGACGAAATGAACAAAAAATATAATAGGAAAGTGTACAAAATAGACATATGAAAAAGCAAGGCTACAAAATGGAATATTTGAAAATATTGGATAGTGCCCAGCGAAGCTTTGGGCAAAAGGAGAGCTATACAATTGTATTTATAGCTGGTGGGATAGGGTATATGCACCAGGAGGACGATAATATTGTATGTACTATGGAGGATTTGATATTTATTAAGCCAGGTAATAAAGTAAAGCTTGAATATCGTAAAAATAAGTATCCTCTTGAAGTTTATGTTCTTTATATAGGTGGAGAACTTTTAAGGAAATTGTCAGATGAAGAAACAAGACTTGATGAAGCGTTTGATTTTGTTCCGTATCAAGTTAAGATTGTTCATTCTGAGACTGAATCGGCTATGCTTATAAAGAATATATCAAAAAAGCTCTATTCGATGAATAATGAGCCGCCTAAATTTGCCCACTCATTATACGAGAAAAGCCTATTAACTATGATTCTTGTACTTGCACTTCGCTCATCTGTTCAGGATGATGTACAGATCAAGAAGAAGAAGAAAAAACACGTTGTAATGGATGATATTTTTATTTATATCAGAGAACATTTGACAGAAGATATCTCGTTGGAGCGCTTGGAAAATGAATTTTATATAAGCCGTTATCATATAGTAAGAGAGTTTAAAAAATTGACAGGTGAGACACCTCATTCATACATTGTAAAGAGCAAACTTGATTTATGCCGCCATTATATAGAGCAGGGGAAAAGTATTCATGAGGTATATGCGCTTGGTGGATTTGGAGGGTATAATCATTTTTTTAGAGCATTTAAGAAAGAATATGGTATTACTCCAATGCAATATTACAAAGATTTAAAGATTGACAGGAATGAAAAGTAATGATTGTGTTTGTAGAATAAAGCAAATAAGGGGCTGTCGCTTTAACGATTGAAAATCGTTAGGGTACCAGCCTCTTTTTCCTATAAAAATACGATTTTTAAGTTACTATTTATTAAAATGAATGGGATGTTCCAAAAATTGGCGTACTTTAATAAACCTATATAGGTTTTAAAAATTTTTATTTTGATATTTCTAAATTCAGGCACTTTTTAAAGGAAATAAATGTGTTCCTGTCTTCCCGTTCTGAATCTTATTATGAAGTTTATTTATGTTTCTTGCAATTGCTAAAAGAGTACTTTCAGCGAGTACATTCGCAGTCCCTTTGCTTAGGTATCTTCTGAACTGCATGTCCTGTTTTATGTCTCCAAATGAGCCTTTGAATAACTGTTTCTTTCCCCACATATATGTATTTTTTGAGTGTATTCTTTAAGTTTAGAAAGAGCTTCTTCTAATGCTTCAATACTTTTTTGTAATGGTGTTTTTCTTTTGCCTATACCATGCACGAATGTGATATTTCCAGCATTTTTGAGAGCATACAGCTTCTTGCGTAGTCTCTTTAAATGTTTGATTTTTACTACATTTCCATAAACTATTTTTATGTCATAGAGTTGTTCACATTCAGCTACAAAATCAGCTAATTTAATTAACAATTTTGCCTGATTTTTTGTAACGGCTTTTTTCCACACGAAAGTATATTTATTGCATATTAAATATGAATAACAAAAAAATGAGGGGGAAAATGAAAAAAGCATGCAGAAGAAGCCTGCTTTTGTAGTTGTAATAATAACATTTGTAAGTCGGCAAACAGGATGATTTTGACTTGTCCGTGTTTTTATTTTGTCTGTAATTCAACCCCGACAAATAAGGTATTCACAAGGAATCCCTTATTTCCCTTCCCAAATCTTGGGGGTAATGGTCTACCGAAGGTAACAAGTCAAGGAGTGGTACTGCCTTGCGGTATGGACATGAAAAAATTTCCTGCCCCTTGCTTGCTTTAAAAACCAAAGCCTTTATGTGCTATCTAATAAAGACAGAACATTCGGGGTATCTGTATTGCTTTACGATAACACAGACATTTTAAAGGATTGTTTAAATAAGGTGAAGGATTAAACTTGTAATAATTGTAAAGGGCTATATGTTTTACCAAGCAGCATACACGAACTTATATTAGTTCCTGATAATGGTGATATGAATAAAAATTATATGATGCAGATGGTGCGTGAAGTTAATTCAACAGAAGTCAGACCAGATGAAATATAATGGTAAGAAATAATTGACGTTTAGCACTATGTGAGTTAGCATTGTGGTAGACAATTACTTCTTTGTATCACGCAAATCTAATTTTCCGAAATTCTTCATAAAAAAGGAAATATAATTTTTCAAAAAGAAGCAAGGTGAAAAGAAGAAGATGAATTTATTTAATGCAAAACCGGGGAAAAGAAAGTAAAAAAATAAATTCCATTTTTGGGGCTAAAAAATGGAAAAATAGTTTCCCCTGATACAAAAGCCTGTTTAGAACATATATCCATAAGAACCTTAAATATATCGTCCTGTTTTGGATATTGTAAAACTATGAGTGATTTATATGACAGAAAGAAGGTTAAATATGATAATTGAAAAGGAATATTTTGATTCAGAAGAAGTCAGGAAAGCGAATGCCATGAATGATAAGACGATGGCACCACCAAGAAGAATACGTCTTGCGACAACGGACAGTAACAAATATTATGCCAAAGCTGTATTTGTAGCCGATAAAGAAAATATAATTACCGGTGAGCTTCTTTACAGACCAGATTTTCAGGAGTCAGAAGAGGGAGTGGCATTCAGTGAGGTTGTTGTTAAGCAGACAGCAGATGTGGAAGAATATTTCAAGAATCTTATAAGGTTTGAAGGCTATAAAGTGATTCCGGAAGAATATGATGAGAGTGATATGCTTATGCATTATGATGAGCTGAGCATACAGGCTAATAAGCTTTTGTTTCTTGAGAGCAGGGATGAGTAGATATGACAGATACGCAGAATGAGGTGTTTAAGACACCAGTAAACAAGATAAGGCTGTTTGAGCATGGGGCTCCGGGTTCGCAGAACCTTAAGCTTACAAGAAAATATTACACTGAAGATATGCCTGATGGAAGAGTAAAGCATATAGTGCAGAACATTACAGATCCGGATATTGTTCCTTATATACCTGATGGTATTGGTAACAGTACAGACAGACAAAGGATTCCGGCAGTATTGATTATTCCAGGAGGTGCGTTCAGACGCCTTGTATACAACTTTGAAGGTGAAGATGTTGCAAAGTGGCTTAATAGTATGGGAATAGCTGCATTTGTTCTTGAATGCAGACTTCCATCAGATGAACATGATAATGCAGAGGATGTCCCACTTATAGATGCTATGCGCGCAATGAGAGTTATAAGAGGAAGGGCGCAGGAATTCGGTATAGATGAAGCTAAGATAGGCGTTATGGGCTTTTCAGCAGGAGGCTTTATGGCAGCGTTATTATCAACAGCGTATGAAAGTGATGTGTATGCGGATTATAAGTATAAGGATGAATATGATAAACTATCAGCAAGACCAGATTTTGCTGTTTGTTCATATCCGGTTATAAGTATTGACGATTGTATTGAAGCAGGCAAAAGATATATGTCTGAGGAACAGGTGCTTGAGAGAATCAGTGACAGTAAGGCAAAGATACTGCATAAGTATAATCCGGATAAGCTTGTAAGACCGGATATGCCGCCAGTATTTATATGTGAAACGGATGATGACAGAACAACATTGTCTGAGAACAGTGTGGGCTTTTATATGGCAGCAAGAAAAGCCGGGGTAAGTGCTGAACTTCATATATTCAGAACAGGTGGCCATGGTTATGGCTGTGGTGATGATTTTGCACAGACTGGTGAGTGGAAAGTACTTTTTACAAAGTGGATTAAGAGTATTGGAATTATTAGTTAAGATGGATATAGTATACGAGGATAAAGATAAGATTATATTAAACAAGCCGGTTGCTGGTGATGGAAAGTATGGTGGAAATATGGCAGTCTAGGCAGCTGAAAGGATAAAAGGCATACGTATTAAGCGTGGATGCATAGCGTTATGTGCGGTTAGTCTTAAGGTTGATGGCAAGTTATACGAAGTGAAACCAGAATTTTATTTTTGTATTTATGTGAGCAACGAGTTAATATCCGCGCTTGCACGAGAATTTGGTCACTGTTGCAATGATTTATTTTTATCTGAGCTTGTCATTTATAAGCATAAGTCTTGTAAGTGTAGATTCATAATTAGTTTCTGTTTTTTCAATTAATATATTGTCTTTTTTGTAATCTACAGCGTATTCTTTTAAACAATTATTGATTTCTTTATTCTTAAAAGAAATACATACTTTATCATTATCAATATCCCAATCAATATCAGTAGCTATATTCATTTTATTAACAAGAGATATAATATCGTTTACAGATTTTACCTTTATGTCTAAAAATTCAAATACACTTACTTCTAATGCATCTGCAATTTTAGAGAGTTGTTCTAGTTTAGGATTTCTATTATCAGTTTCATATTTCTTTAATGTTGATAAATTTATTCCACTTTTTTCACTTAATTGCTCCATAGTAAGTTTTCGAGCTTTTCTATATTTTTTTATTGTTCTAGCTTGATTATCTGATTTACAATGACCCGGTGCATACGCTGAGCTGATACTGAACGGAAATCCCGAAGCATATCTGAAAACTGTAACTGAATATAAATCTTTATACTAATATTGCAAGAGCCGTAGTCATGTGATTGGACTGCGGCTCTAATCTTTTATTCATATAGTCCGTTGTAACAAGGCAAGGGGTAATCAGTCTCAAAATCTCTGCACAAAGTAATAAATCGCTTGGCAGAAGTTGTTAAAAACTTATCTTTATGATGAATTATATGGAAATTTCGGCTGAAACTCAACCCCTCTACTTTGACAGTACAAATCAAGCCTTGTCGCAGAGCCGGAAGAATCATTCGATGCGGTAATACAGCAATTCCTAATCCATTGATTGCAGCATTGACCAGTGCTGTTGTGCTCATTGCTTCCCATACTGGTGTAATGTGGATGCCAGCCTGTTCAACTACACGGTTAAACACCTCTCGTGTGCCACTGCCTTTTTCTCGCAAGAGAAATCGCTGTCTTTGAAAATCTTCTATGGATATAACTTGCCCCTGTGTCCAGCCTTTATCCGTACCGCATATAACACTCAAATGATCTTCCATGTAGGCTTCCGAAACGATATTTGGATCATGTGCAATACCTTCGATCAACGCACAATCCAATTCATTTGCCAAAATTTTTTGTTCCAGACGTTCTGATTGCTCAACGGTAACTCTGACATCAAGCTCTGGGCAGAGTTCAGAGAATGCCTTTACATAGTTCGGTAAAAACTGCGAGCCGATGGTGATGCTTGCACCAATACGGAGAACTCCTTTAGAATCCCAATCACGTAACCTTGTTTCCATATCTGAAAACAAGTCGGATATATGTATCGCATATTGAAGAAAATGCTGACCTGCATCGGTGATTTGCAATCGTCTGCCGATTCTGTCAAACAGGTGTACTCCGTAATATTGCTCCAGTTCCTTAATGGCAAGGCTGACTGCTGGCTGTGTCATGTGTAAAACTTCCGCTGCTTTGGTGGAATTATATCCATTTTCGCATACGGTACGAAATATTATCATGTGTCGTATCGTCATAACAATCCCCTTATATAAAAATACTTATCGTTTCTGTAAAATTATATTATTTCCATTATCAGAAATCAAGCGGTATAATGTTAATAAACATAGAAAGGACGGCATTTTTAGAAATGAATAGCTTGCAAAAATATAAAAAATTGTTTTTCTCCACTTTTGAACTGAGTGCTTGCACTTTTGGCGGTGGATTTGTAATCATTCCGTTGATGCGAAAAAAATTCGTGGAGGAACTTGGTTGGATTGAAGAAGATGAGATGATGGATCTGACAGCAATCGCACAGTCTTCTCCAGGCGCAATAGCAGTTAATGCTTCCATTTTGGTAGGTTATCATGTGGCGGGGTTTTCCGGCGCAATGCTCACGGTATTGGGAACTATATTGCCGCCATTGATGATTATTTCTATCATTTCCATGTTTTATCAGGCATTTCGAGATAATGCCATTGTAAATATGGTAATGGCAGGAATGCTCTGCGGAGTGGCGGCAGTAATCTGTGATGTTGTGATCAATATGGCAAAAACCATTTTTCAGAAAAAACGACTATTGCCTGTTATTGTTATGCTTGGTTCTTTTGTAGCCGTTCGCTTTTTCTCTGTGAATATCATAGCCATTATTCTTGTCTGTGGCGTGATCGGAGCAGCGGATACGTGGCATCAAGGAAAAATGCGGAAAGTAGGTGATAAACAGTGATATACCTTGAATTGTTCTGGAGCTTTTTTCAAATTGGATTATTCAGCATTGGTGGTGGATATGCTGCCATGCCTTTGATTCAGAATCAAGTGGTGGATATTCATCCTTGGCTGACAATGACACAATTTGCGGATATTATGACCATCGCTGAAATGACACCCGGCCCCATAGCCATCAACTCAGCAACATTTGTTGGTATCCAAGTCGCAGGTCTTCCCGGTGCTGTCATCGCAACGGTTGGCTGTGTGTTTCCATCCTGTGTTATCGTAATGACCCTTGCCTATATATATTATCGGTTCCGTGGATTGAATATGGTGCAGGGCATTCTTGCCGGACTTCGCCCTGCGGTCATTGCAATGATCGCATCAGCGGGTATCTCACTGTTGATTATGGCACTCTACGGACAGAGAACGCTTCCGAATGATTTGGCATCTTTGGACTTGATTGCTGCGATTATTTTTGTTATTGGCATTATTGTTTTAAGAAAGTGGAAACCGAATCCGCTTTGGGTTATGGCAGGTTCTGGATTTGCAGGAATCATCCTGTATTCACTTGTATAAGAGAGGAGGCGCAGTTATGAAATATACGATAAAGGCAGGAGTCCTTTATAAAAATGAATCTCAGCTTGTCTTGGTAAGAATAAAAAGTGCGTTGCTCGGTCCGCAAAGAAAGATTCTCAGCATCGCAGGTGAGCTGCTTTTGACGGCGGACGCCCGTTATCTCGATGAATCAAAAGCAAGTTCCGGTGATGTAAGAAATCGGGAATATTTACTGACCGACAACGAAAATCAGTTAGTCGGTTCTGCTTGCCCCGGATATGCAGATGGTGATGATCCCAATGTGGTGGGCTGGCCAATTTGCAGAATGCCAATATTGTTGTGAACGGCGAAGAATATCTTTTGACCATGCACAATAGCCAGAATTATTCTTTGATAAACGCCCACAATTCGGAGGTTCTTCGTATTATGCACAAGGGTATTGCAGGAGGATGGGCTGTGGAAGATATTTGCGGTTTTGTCCCGGAAATTATTTGCGGTATATTTATCTTTTGCAGATATATAGAACAAGAAAATGAATTTCTGGTTGTGTAGAAAAGGTGTTGATATGAGCAAGTATTTGATTGAAAATTTATTTGGCATAGAGGGATGGAGCATTGCCTGGTATGGTGATATTCTTACCATCTTCAAAATATGGAAAGGCGGGCTTGCCATCTATGGTGGAGTGATTGGTGGTCTTGGAAGATTTTTGATTGAAGGACTGCGTACGGACAGCCTTTATATTATTTCCGGAATCAGAGTATCACAAGTGCTTTCGTTATTCTTGATTTGCGGTGGTATCTTACTTTATGTATTTTTTGTGCGCCGTGACAAAACAAAAAATGTGTATTCAGGAAGATACATCCGCTGATAAAACCGCTGTATTTTTCATCCTCCATTATGATAGAATTTATTAGCAAACGATATTCAAATACAAAGTAGCACTGTTAAGTTATAATAATACCACCATAATAGAGACTGAGCTAGGGGTTCTCCCCAGCTCAGCTCAATCCTCTACATGGAATACATCTTCCACCAGCATATTAAAGTACTTTGATATCTGCAGCATAAATTCGGCAGATGGGGTACTGTCCCCACGCTCTATCCTGCCGACAGTTTTGGTGCTGTATCCGATAGCAGCGGCAAGGTCATCCTGGTAAATGCCACGCTGTTCCCGGATTTCTCTGATATTATTGGTAACCGCCATAAAAATCCCTTCTTTCAGTTCTATAGATATTTTCTTATTGTCATTATGCAAAATAATGTGTCCGATAAAAAGGACTTGCAATTTTATCGGCAATGCTTTAATTGTAAAATTTAACGCCAGAAATTGCCTACTTTTACTCTTACAATCGTGCGTTTACTTTTACAAATCTTGTTTTTTATAGGATAATACTCATATGCTGTCTGACCAGAAAGGAGCAGACCTATGAGTAAACATCTCACTTTAACTGACCGGGCAATTATTGAAAAATATCTCGCCCAGGATATGTCTTTCTCTTTTATTGCTAAAAGACTGAACCGCTCAGCAACCACAATCTCTTGCGAAATTAAGAACCACCGTTGCTTTGTTAACGGTTTCCGGTATACATCGAATGACTGCATTAATTATCGTTCTTGCTTACGCAGAAACATATGCGATCAGGAATCAATTTACACTTGTTCCCATCGTTGCAAAACATGTACGGAATTCGACTGTAAAAGCTTATGTTCACAGTACATTTCTGCACATTGTCCTTTGCTGGATAAACCGCCTTATGTTTGCACTCGTTGTCCAAATGAGAAGACATGCAAAAGAAACCATGCCTACTACACTGCTCATCGGGCGCACGCTGAATACGTCAAAGAATTAAGTTCATCAAGGAAAGGCATTCGTACCAGTCCTGAACGGTTATTGGAACTAAATGATTTACTAATGCCGCTGGTTAATAAAGGACAATCCATCAACCACATATTTGCCACTCATTCCGATGAAATCAGGATTAGGGAAAAAAAGGACGATATATGCGAAATCTCTTGTAACACTTAGGCAGAAAGAAGACGAACTTGTTCGTGACCAGATGGACGGGTTAAATGTATATGTTGCTGGAAGTGCAGATGTAAATTTTTTGTTTGATAGATATATTTCTACCAAGACGGAGTTGCGAAGCACTACAAAAGCAAATTACTTATATACATGGGATCATTTTATCAGGGATACGTTCGGAAAGAAAAAGATTAAGGATGTGAAGTATTCTGATGTCTTATTTTTCTATACGGATTTGATTACGAACAAGGGATTGCAGGTAAATACTTTGGAGAGTATCAATACTGTATTGCGACCTACATTTGAGCTGGCAGTACGAGATGATATTATAAGAAGAAATCCTGTAAATGGAGCTTATGCCGAGGTGAAAAAAAGAAACGGTGGTGCTAGAAAGAGTCGAAGAGCACTGACAGTAGAGCAACAGAGAGAATTTATTGATTATGTTGCAAAGAATCCGTTTTTCTTCCATTGGTATCCGTTTTTTGTATTTCTGCTTGGAACTGGATGCAGAATCGGTGAGGCAATAGGCATCAGATGGGACGATGTTGATATGAAGAAACGAACAATCAATATTAACCATAGTCTTACTTGTTACACAAGATCTGACAATTCATTTAAGTGTGAGTTTCGGGTTTCAGAACCTAAAACAGAAGCAGGAATAAGGACAATTCCAATGATGGGACCGGTGTATGAAGTGCTCAAGTCTGAATATCAGCGTCAGCAGGAAGAAGGTTTTTGTGTTGCAGAGGTTGATGGAATGACAAACTTTATATTTACTAATCGGTTTGGAAATCCACATAATCCGCAGGCAGTAAATCGTGCAATCAAGAGAATCATTGATACTCACAATGCCGAAGAAGAGGTAGAGGCAAAGAAAAAGAAGAGAGAACCTATAATGTTGCCCAGGTTTTCATGTCACATTTTTAGACACACATTTGCTTCGAGGTTTTGTGAGAACGAAACCAATGTAAAAGTTATTCAAGAAGTAATGGGACATGCAGATGTCAGCACAACCATGAACATTTATGCGGAGGCAAATCCAGAGGTTACTAGAGAGGCTTTGGAGAAACTTGCCAAGAACATGGATGTATTTTAGAAACAACGATATAATATAGAAAAGAGTCCTCTGATTTGAGGACTAGGCAATTGACCAAAAAAATTTAATATGACTAATATATGACCAAAAAAGACTGCAAATTTGGTTATTTTAGTACAGCTTGCTAAAGAAAATATTGTAATGATTTAAAGAAATGTAAATCATCTTACAGCTCTTTACAGCAGGAGCGAAAAAGCTCCCGACGATGAAGTCATTAGGTTCAGACAAGAGTGCTGCAAAGGCTGAAAAGAGTACTTCTACAGAAGCAGCATCAGACGGCAATAATAATGGTTTCTTTACAGCTAATGATAAGATTGATTTTTCTAATGTTAAGGTAGAGCCATTATTTGAAGAAGCTGTTGACTTTGATACATTTTCTAAGTCAGATTTCAGGGCTGTTAAGGTTAAGGAATGTGTTGCAGTTCCTAAGTCAAAGAAGTTACTTCAGTTTACTTTAGATGATGGAACAGGCACAGACCGTACAATCCTTAGCGGAATCCATGCTTACTATGAGCCAGAAGAACTTGTTGGAAAGACACTTATCGCTATCACAAACCTCCCACCTAGAAAGATGATGGGAATAGAATCTTGTGGTATGTTACTTTCAGCAGTAAACAATCTTAAGGATTCAGAGGATGAAGAACTTCATCTTCTTATGGTTGATAACCATATTCCGGCAGGTGCAAAGTTGTATTAAGAAAGTAAATGCATGTATTTTACGACAGAGTTACGACAAATAGTGAGCCATGATATAGTAAAAAATATTTCTAACCTTAAAAAATAGGTTGATTATTTTAAAGATACTGTATATACTAGAGTTAGAAGTAAATGTTTACCGCTTGCTGATGGTGCGGGATATAAATAATTCAGTTCGTAAATGAAGCCACTTGCTATACAGGTGGGATAAAAATAGTATAGTTCGTAAATGTTCCCCATCAGTGAATGCTGATGGGGAATTTTATCACAGAGGAAAGATTGTTTATGGAGATACGACAGGGATATTCTTACCATATCAAGGATGAATTTTTTGACTTGGTTCAGGATAAATATTTGATGAGCAATAAGGAACAAGGAAATTATCGCCCACATTACTATGCGATTCAGGAACAACCTGTGACAATACATAAAAAGCTGGACAAATTGCTTGTTGAAAACCTGAATGAAGTGCTGGCTATGTATAATCGTGGAATAAAACTTACTTTTACAGATATTGCAGTAATCAGAACAATTATGGAAAGAGAGTTGGAAAAGTAGAAAAGACATCATTACTTATGGAAATAAGTAGTGGTGTCTTTTGCCTATTTATCGGATTCTTCAATAGTATTCAAATGTTCCTTTAATACCATATTTATATACTGACTGAATGACCTATCATCATCTTCTGCCAGTTGTTTTATTTGTTCAATAATATCTTCATCAAGGGTAATACTTACTTTATTTTTTAAGGGTTTCATTCAATCACCTACCTTGTGGATAATATACCACTAAGTCGTACTAAATATTGAAAAAATAGGATAAAATCCCATCTTTGACAGTTGAAAAACAAAATTTATTTCTTTTGTTTGCTTGATGATGCTTCGCATCGTAGATTTTTTGATAAATTCATAGTCTGTCCGAAAACCAAACGTTTTGTGTAAAGAGTCTGTTATTTCGGTTCGTGTGTAGGACGGAACATAGCCATTAGCAGTATTTAACAGTGTCATTTTCATAGAGCGTAAGGTCTCGATGATCTGCTCTGTTGTATAGTTATTTCCTATTTTCTTCTCTAACAGACG
>ENA-ORPF01001762-ORPF01001762.1-human-gut-metagenome-genome-assembly--contig:-NODE-1762-length-16193-cov-2.468274_pt1 | contig 16193 bp, 15 predicted proteins | sample MGYA00242140_ERZ509070 | MGnify/ENA primary metagenome ERZ509070 (study PRJEB26280, sample SAMEA2338713) | human gut metagenome | biome: human gut; feature: human-associated habitat; material: faeces... | reverse complement strand
CTTATCCGCCCAGCGTTTCAGGTTGGCGAGCGTTTGCGGCACACGGCGCATTTTGTCCCGAACTACAGCATCTCTCTTGTAGCGGCGGATTTTCGCCTGTCGGTCACGGATATCCTGTTGATAATCGTCCAAATGCCTCAGCACCAATGTCGGATTTGCTTCAACATGGATGTATCTTGCAATCGTATGACATCCTGTTTTTTTATAAAACACACAAGCGGGCAGGAATGAACCACTATAGTATCTCGTCAGATTCGTCAGCATAGACAGGGAATTCAGATAGGCACCTGTAATAATGTTGCCGATCTCCTGCATGGCAGAAAATTCGATCTCGGAGAACCCTTCCTGCTGTACCATGTCTCCCATGATCTTATGGAGAAGATGCTTGGCGCTGCCCTGTTCTACCAGAAACATCATGCTGCCGGTGATATCTCCTTCCACTCCCAGGAAGACACCGACCATTACCTGCTCTTCTCCTCCCATCAATGCTCCTACTTCGTTGAAATCCAAAAGCTTTACCTGCGGTACCTTCATATCTACCTTACAGTTCAGCATCTGGGAGAGTGCTGTCATAGCGTTGCCCGCTCCAATGTTGCCAATTTCTTTTAAAACGTCCAGATATGTTTCCGAAACTTTCTCTAAACTCAGATCTCCCATGGATCAGTCTCCTTTATGCATTTTCCTCCAATGTGATGGAATTCAGATCCAACAGAGAGATCAGTTCCCCATTGTGTTTGCCTACACCTGTAATAAAGCTCTTTTTGCTCTCAGCGGTATTCTGTGATAATTTCTCAATCTCACTGCTTCCCAGAGTCACTACTTCCCTTACTTCATCCACAATGATTCCTACACTGCCCTGCTGTTCCTGCTTCAGAATGATGATTCTGGTAGCACGGGTCAGTTCGTCTGCCTCCAGTCCCATCTTCACGCGAAGACTCATGACCGGCAGGACCTCACCACGCAGATTGATGACACCTTTTAAATATGCGGGTACCTTGGGCACTCTGGTGATATGCTGCATTCTTACAATATTGTCAATGTATCGGATATCGATGCCGTACTGCTCATCTCCGAGGCGGATCACAATATACTGGAAAAAATCCTCCTCAACTTTACGCTCGTCTCCGGCCTTTAAAGTTTCTTTCATGCTAAGTTCTTCCATAACTGTCATCTCCCTCCTTACAGTAATGCGTTGGCATCCAGGATCAGTGCTACTTCGCCGTCACCAAGGATCGTTGCACCACTGATGAATTTGCACTGCTTGATGTATTTGCCAAGAGACTTTATAACGATCTCCTGCTGTCCGATCAGTTCGTCGATAACCAGACCTGCCATCTTATCGCCCTTCTTGACAATGACAACGATCAGGTTGTCCTCAGGGGATCTGGTACTCTCTACATCCAGTACCTCAGTCAGACGGATCAGAGGAATCACGGTTCCTCTCAAGTTGATCACTTCTTTGTTCTCTACCAGTTTGATATCGTTGGGAGAGATATCTTCGATCGTCTGGATGGATCCCAGAGAGATCGCATATTTTTCTCCTCCTACGACTACCATCAGTGCCTGGATAATTGCAAGGGTCAGAGGCAGTCGAATGGTCCAGGTACTTCCCTCTCCCCACTTGGATTTCACTTCCACTTCACCGCTTAAGGATTCGATCTTGGACTTAACAACATCCAGACCTACACCTCTGCCGGAAACGTCGGTCACCTTCTCAGAAGTAGAGAATCCAGGCTGGAACAGCAGGTTGATAATATCCTTCTCAGACATATTAGCAGCCTGCTCCGTGGTTACCAGATTACGTTCGATTGCTTTATTCTTAACAGCTTCTACATCAATACCGTTACCATCATCCCTTACTTCGATGACTACGTTATTACCATCCTGATAAGCATCCAGGAAGATAGATCCCTGTTCCGGCTTGCCACGCTGTGCACGTACCTCTGCGGATTCCAGACCATGGTCTGCGGAATTACGAAGCAGATGCATCAGAGGATCTCCGATCTCGTCTACTACGGTACGATCCAGTTCGGTCTCTTCACCACTCATATACAATTCCATCTTCTTGTCCAGCTTCTTGGACAGATCACGGATCATTCTGGGGAACTTCACAACAACGCTCTCAATAGGTACCATTCGTACCTTCATTACAGATTCATGAAGGTTCGTGGTTACGTTTTCCAGATACTCGATCTGCTCATTGAATGCGGAATTATTGCCCTGGTCATTGCTGGACGCAGCTACCAGAGAGTTCTTGGCAATGATCAGCTCACTTACCAGATTCATCAGGGAATCCAGTTTTTCAATATCTACACGCACGGTACGGTTGACGACCGGCTTATTGGCGGGTTTCTTTTCCGGTGCCTTGGCTGCGGCTACAGGCTTCTTTTCTTCCTTCTTGGGCTGTTCTGCAGCCTTGACCTCTGCCACTGCTTCCTTCTTCTCTTCTGCGGGTTCGATTGCTTCCTCTTCCGCATGGTAATTCTTGGTCTTCTCCAGTTCCAGTACCGCACCGGTTACCTGTGCGATCTCAGATACGCTCTCTGCGGACTTGATAATATCATCCAGAGAGTAATCAGACAGAACGATCAGTGTGAAGTCCTTGTCGAACTTCTCATCCTCTACATCCTGTGCGCTGGGCATGGATACGATGATCTCACCTTTTTCCTCCACGGCCTTGAATACCAGGAATGCTCTTGCGGCCTTCAGGATACAGCTTTCCTGTACCACTACATTGATGCCGTATACATTTTTACCCTGCTTCATAGCCTCTTTGATCACACGGATCTGGCTGTCATCAAAAGCAATGTCATTCCATTTTTCACCACCGTCTGCGCCGGATTCAGCTGCAGGTGCTGTGGCAGTGGGAGCCTCTTCCTTGGCAGCGGGAGCCTCCTCCGTCTTGCCATCGTTTAAAATATCATTCAGGGCCTTGATCAGATTCTCATTGTCGTTGGTTCCCTCATCAGAGGTCTCCTGAATATTGTTCTTGTACTCTTCCAGAGCATCCAGACACTGGAACAATACATCGATCATTTCCGGTTTTACTTTAATATTGCCGTTACGTACTTCCGAGAACACATTCTCCATGTCATGGGTCAGGTTCTGCATACGCTTGTAGCCCATGGTTCCTGCCATTCCTTTCAGGGAATGCGCGGCACGGAATATCTCATTGATATTGTCCATGTTTTCAGGATCTGACTCCAGTTCCAGAATCTGTGTGTTCAAGTTCTGCAGATGTTCATTTGTTTCATCCAGAAAAATTTCAAGATATTGGCTTACGTCCATCTCTTCCTCCATTCTGCCGGTCACGGTATTGCCGGAAACGGCATATATTGCTTGCTACTTTACTACTCCTACATGCAGTATGATCTCCTGGGCGATCTGATCTAACGGTACTACCTGATCTGCCAGCCCGGCTGCGATGATACTCTTAGGCATTCCAAATACTACGCTGGTATCCTGATCCTGTGCGATCACATAGGACTTTTTGGAAGCTTTCAGTTTCCCGATTCCTTCCGTTCCGTCCGCTCCCATTCCCGTCATAACGGCACAGACTACCGAATCAAAGCGGCTGGTCTGCAGGGACTCATACATATAATTGGCACAGGGTCTGACACCTTCCCTGTAAGGTTCCTCCGACAGATGCAGCGTATGGCGTCCAGCCGGGGATGTGACAACATTAAGGTGTTTGCCGCCCATGGCGATGTAGACCCATCCCTTTTTCAGTTCTTCTCCCTCTGCTGCTTCCTTTACATGAAGCTGGCTCAAATTATCCAGCCGTTCTGCAAGGGATGCTGTGAATCCCACAGGCATATGCTGTACTACCAGCACCGGTGCATCCAGATTCGCCGGCAATAAGGGAATCACCGACTGGAGAGATTTCGGGCCTCCTGTGGAACTGGCAATGGCTACGACCTTGCTACCCGACACGCTGACCGGATGATGATTGATGATCTTCATCATCTCTTTTACCGTGCCTTTTTCCTCGGTAAGCTTCGCTTCCTCGGCAAATACCGGTAGTTTGCTGTTCGCTACCACATTCAGTGTCCGCAGGAATTCTCTGCGGAAATTCTCACCACGACAGTCTACTGCGCTGTCCGGCTTATGTACAAAATCCAACGCTCCCAGTTCCAGAGCATCCAGAGTGGTTCTGGCGCCTTCCTTCGTATCGGTGCTGGCCATCATCACACGGGCGGGAATCTTGTATTTACGCAGCTCCTGTAAAAGCTGCAGGCCGTTCATACGCGGCATATTCACATCCAGGACAACTGCGTCGTAACTGTTTCGGCTCAACAGATCGAATGCTTCCAATCCGTCTTTTGCCCGGTCAGCCACCTGGAACCTCATGTCAGTATCTATTATATCACACAGCACTCTTCTCATGAGTGCAGAATCATCAACAACCAGTATTTTTTTTGGCATTAGTCCAATCTCTCCTTTTTACGACTCTTACGCTCTTCTTCAAAAATAAAGCGGATGATTTCTTCTCTTGTATTTACGTCCAGGTTATAGTACTGTACCCGGTGTTCGAACGTCCCCTTGCGTTTCTCCAGTTCTCTTACCGCCAGTACTTTGCCTACCACCTCGTACTTTTTCTGTTCTCCGTCTTTCACCAGATGATAACTGCACAGGATCAGACTGCCGGGTTCATATCGCTGGGTAGACACAAATCGCAGTCCTCCGCCGCTGATGTCCACGATCACGCTGTGTTTCAAAGGAAGTCCCGGCTGCAGTTCATAAGGAGAATTTTTCTCCAGTGCCTGGATCTCTTCTTCCTCCAGATTTCTGGCACACATATCCAGTGCGCAGCTGAAACGATAATATTCTCTTCTCTGATATTTCCGCAGATTGCTGGTCAGTTCCATGACCAGCACATATACGTTGTTGCTTTTGTACCGGTCTATGATCCTTGCAAAGCACTGGTACAGGCTGTTCTCCTCGAAAAAGATCATGTCGTATTCCGAGTCCACCGGCAAAAGTATCAGTCTGGTCTGCTCCATGGGCATGGAGATCTCCAGGGTATCCTCCGACAGAATCTGCAGCACCCGGCTCTGGTACACCTTTACCGTGCTTTCTGCTCCCTTTTCCTCCAACCCCCGCTGCAATGCGCGGAGCTCTATTTTCGATCCTTCTTCCACAAATCTGGATAACATAAGTTCATACCTCTCTTATCTGGACTGTTTTGTAGCTCCATTTCTCGTACCTATAATGTGAGAAAAAAATGCTGCCATTCCGCGCCTGGGCTGCTGCTCCTGCGCTGTATCGTCTTCTTTTTCGCACATTCTCTCTGCGATTCTCTGATAAGCCTGGCTTGCCTTTGCTCCCGGATTCTGTATGGATACGGGTACCTGCTGCATCACCGCCTGCATGACCTGAGGATCCTGAGGTACACATCCCATATAAGTCATGGGAATTTTCAGGTATCTGGTCACGACTGCATTCAGCTTGTCAAACAGTACCTGGCCTTCCTTGATATTACTTACCCGGTTGGCCACCATCATCACCTTCGTGAAATCCTCCTGGAATCTCGGATGTCTGTACAGTGCCTTCAGCAGAGAATAGGAATCCGTGATGGAAGTAGGCTCCGGTGTGGTCACCAGCAGCACTTCCCCGCTGGCCACCAGAAATTCCAACACACTGTCAGAGATTCCCGCTCCGGTATCCACGATAATGATATCCGTCAGGGCATCCAGCTCCGCCAGATTCTGTATGATACAGGTCAGGGCATCTTTTCCCAGATTGGACATCCCGGCAATTCCCGAACCACCAGAAATAAATCCCACTTCCATAGGGCCCCAGGTAATGATATCACTGATGCTCTTGCCCTCGTAAACCAGATCACACAGGTTGTGCTTCGGTATTGCTCCGAACATGATCTCGATGTTCGCCAGCCCGAAATCAGCATCCAGAATGATCACCCGTTTGCCCATTTTGCTGAATTGAATTGCCAGATTGATGGACATATTGGATTTTCCCACGCCACCCTTGCCGGAAGTAACGGTAATGACTCTTGCAGTAGGTCGTATTTGGTTATTTGCTTTAATGATCCTTAGCTGTTCCGCCTGATCCATTTTCACGCGCCTTTCTGTTAAAGCTTTCTTCCTTCCTCTCTATTCCTTACCTCCGAGGATCTGTTTCACCGTCTTCTGAGGATTGAACATTTCCATGTCATCCGGAACGTTTTGACCACAGGTCACATATGCGATCGGTGCATCCGTATAAAGCTTTATGTTCAGCAGATTCCCCACTGCTTCTGTTTCATCCAACTTTGTAAAAATCAACTCAAACTTTGCGATCTTTCCGTAACAGTCTGCGATCTTCTGGAGATCCCTGTATTTTGTGGTAGCACTTAATACCAGAAATACCTGATAGTCCTCCGGTCTCTTCAGTCCACCCACCATTTCCTTCATTTTCTCCAACTGTTCCGCATTCTGGTGCGATCTCCCCGCTGTATCGATAAAAATATAATCACAGTCCCAGTAATCATCAATGGCGGTCTGCAACTCCTCCGGTGTATAGATCACGCGGAAAGGTGTCTCCAGAATATTGGCATAGGTCCGCAACTGCTCCGCTGCCGCAATACGATAGGTATCTGCCGTAAGGAGAGCCACCTTTTTCTTGTCTTCCACACAATATTTTCCTGCCAGTTTGGCGATGGTAGTCGTCTTACCCACACCGGTAGGTCCGATGAACCATACGATTCTCGGTCCGTCCTCCGCCGGAGTGATTCCTTCGGATTTTCCGAATTTCAACACCATCTTCTGATAAATATTCGCCAGTAGATAATCAAAGGGAAGATCCGCTTTCTTTGTCTTGGAAGCATCCTCCAGAATACTGTTGACATATTTTTCATCCATCTCATTATCCAGCATTTTGTTATACAGCAGACGGATGAACTTATCCTGCTCCGGATTCTGCTCGTCCTCTTTTTCTTCCTGCTTTTCCACTGCTGCTTCCGCTTCACTGTCCAAAGCTTCTTTCTGTGCTTCCGCTGCCTTCTCCGTATTTGCATCTACCGGTCTGCTGTTTAACTGACTTTCCAAAAGCGTCTGCAGACTATCCAGCTTTTTTTCTATATTTTCCGTGCTGTTTTTCATCGATACAGTCTTCGCCGTACCTACACCTGCCCCGGAAGCTTCCGTACGATTCAGACTGTTTACCACAGATCTCTGGGGGGACTCATCCTCCAGCGCAGCGGTCACCTCGATCTGCTTCGGTGACAGAAAAGAGAACAGCCCTTTCTTTTTCACTTCACGGACATTCATGATCACCAGTCCGTTTCCCAATTCTTTTTTCGCAGCCTCTGTTGCCTCTGCTTCTGTTTTCCCGGTAAATTTCTTAATTATCATACTGTTCCTCGTTCCTGTGTCGGTTCAATGCGCTTAATATCTTAAGCTGTGACCATACCCACAGACTGCAATTCCACATTCGATTCTACTTCGTTGTAAGACACTACGACCAGATCCGGATAATAATCTTCGGTCAGCCGCTTGAAATACATTCTTACGATCGGTGATGTCATGATAATGGGGGTCTTTCCCATGTTTTCCAGCTTTTTGATCTCTTCTCCCACCGCATTGAGAATTGCTTTGCTTCTGGCGGGATCCAGATTCAGGAAAGCTCCTGTCTCTGTCTGTTTTACGCTTCCCATGACTTCCTGCTCGATCTTTGGATCCAGCGTCAGCACACTGGTAGTCTCGTGGGAAGGGAAATACTTGGTGGAGATTGCTCTCTTTAAGCTCTGTCTCACATACTCCGTCAGGATATCGGTATCCCTTGTCGTCGGTGCATAATCCGCCAGAGTCTCCAGAATCGTCAGCAGATCCCGGATGGAGATTCCCTCCCGCAACAGATTCTGCAATACTTTCTGGATCTCGCCCAGTCCCAACAACTTTGGTACCAGCTCGTCCACCAGAGAAGGATTGTTCTCTTTTACATTGTTGATAAGGTTCTGTACATCCTGTCTGGTCAGCAGCTCCGCAATGTGCTGGCGGATGATCTCCGTCAGATGCGTAGCGATGATGGAAGGGGGATCTACTACCGTGTAGCCCAGGCTCTCCGCCCGCTCTCTCTGACCTTCCGTGATCCAGATAGCCGGCAGATGGAAGGAAGGCTCGAACGTGGGGATACCCGTAATCTCCTCTTCCACATAACCGGGATTCATTGCCATATAATGGTCAAACAGGATTTCTCCCTCACTGACCTGAATACCTTTGATCTTGATGATATACTGATTCGGATTCAGCTGAATATTATCACGCAGACGGATAATAGGCACCACCGTACCAAGTTCCAGCGCAATCTGTCTTCGGATCATAACCACGCGATCCAACAGGTCACCGCCCTGGTTCACATCCGCCAGAGGAATAATACCGTAACCAAATTCCAGCTCGATGGGATCCACCTGCAACAGACTGTTGACATTTTCCGGCTGCCGGATCTCCTCCGCCGCAGCTTCCTCGCTGTCTACCTCCTGTTCGATCTGTGCCGTCTCGATCGTGCCCTCGATATTTCTTGCCACGATGATAAACACCAGTCCCAATCCCACGAACAGGATCGTGTTCAATTCTGTCACGAATCCCAGGATTGCCAGCATGGCTCCCACCAGGTACAGACCCTTGGGTACACCGAACAACTGGCTTACCAGTGTCGTACCGAAGTCAGCATCCTTGCTTCCCTTGGTCACCAGAATACCGGTGGACAGTGAGATCAACAGGGAGGGGATCTGGCTTACCAGACCGTCACCGATAGTCAGGATAGCGTATTTATTCAGAGCGCTGGTAATATCCATGCCTTGTCTCGTCATTCCCATGATGATACCACCCACAATATTGATGGTGGTGATCAGAAGACCCGCAACCGCATCTCCTTTTACATATTTTACGGCACCATCCATGGAACCGAAAAAGCTTGCCTCTTCCTGGATTTTCTCTCTTCTCTTCTTTGCTTCCGCATCTGTAATGGCTCCGGTGTTCAGATCCGCATCAATAGCCATCTGCTTACCGGGCATTGCATCCAGGGTAAATCTCGCTGTTACTTCAGATACACGCTCTGAACCTTTGTTGATGACCATAAACTGGATCAGGATCAGAATGATGAAGATAATGACACCGATGACCAGATCACCGCCACCTACGAACTCACCGAAAGTTTCTACGACATTACCTGCATTGCCGTCTCTTAGGATCAGACGGGTGGATGAGGTATTCAGCGCAATACGGAAGATCGTGGTAAACAGCAGCATCGTAGGGAAGAAGGACATATCCAGAACTTCCTTACTGAACATCGTGGCGAACAGGATCGTCAGCGCCACGGAAATATTAATTGCTAACAGAATATCCAGCAGCCAGGAGGGAATCGGCACAATAAACATGATAATGGCAGCCATGATATAGATTGCTACACCCACATCCGCTTTTCTCATTTTCATCTGTGCCTGACCTCCTTTCTCTTTTTGTGTATTTTCATCTTTTTGCTAATGTTTCTATTTCTTCTCTATACTTCTATACTTTCCCTTGCAGATGATATACAAACGCCAGGACTTCTGCTACCGCCTGGTACAATTCCGGTGGCACCGCCTGTCCCACATCCACGTTTGCATACAGCATTCTGGCAAGTGGTTTGTTTTCTACGATTTCTATCTGATGCTCTCTGGCGATCTCCTTGATCTTCGCTGCCAGATAATCCTCACCTTTCGCGATCACAATAGGGGCATCCGCCACCTCCGGATCGTATTTGATTGCCACCGCATAATGAGTGGGGTTCGTGATGACCACGTCCGCCTGGGGCAGATTCTGCATCATTCTCCGTCTGGAAGCTTCCTGCATCTTCTGCCGGATACGCCCCTTGATCTGCGGATCACCTTCCTGCTGCTTGTACTCTTCCTTGATCTCCTGCTTGGTCATTCGCATGTCTTTGCTGAATTTGTACTTCTGGTAGATAAAATCCGCAGCCGAAATGATCATATAGACCAGAGACACCCGGATTCCCAGATCTGTCACCGTTCCGCCGATCAATGCAATAGCCTGCATCAGATCCATATCGTACAGGGAAAACAGCAGAGGCCATTTATCCTTCAGATAATTATAACATATGTAAGTGATCAATCCAATCTTCAGAATGGACTTGATCAGTTCCACCAGCGCATTGACAGAAAAAATTCTTTTGAACCCTGAAAGCGGGTTCAATTTACTGAACTTGGGATGTAGCGGTTTACTCGTAGGCTTCCAGCCCACCTGCACCACATCGCTCAAAAATGCCACCACTAATCCCAGCAAAAGGAGCGGTGCCATAATGATGATGGCCTGTAAAAGCATCTGCCGGAATGCGACCGCGGTATCCTGCTGTGGCATGTTACCGTGCCAGAAAGTCACCACCTCGGGAATTCTCCCGTAAATGACGCTAAACACATTTATAAACTGATACCCCATGTGTCCCACCCATATTTTCAATACCAGAAATACCGTCAGCAGACCCAGCCCGTTGGCAATTTCACGGCTTTTGGCAACCTGACCTTCTTTTCTGGCATCAGACAGCTTTTTCTCGGTAGCAGGCTCTGTCTTCTCTCCGCCCATCCCTTCTGCAGCGAAGAATTGCAGATCATATTCCAGGATCACATCATACCTCCGATAAAAGATACTACCATCTTTTTCATTTCCTGATAGACAAAATCGGCAGCCCCCGGAAGCATCCCGGTGGTAAGGAACATTGCCGTCAGCCCCGCCAGAACCTTCAGCTGAATACCTACTGCAAACATATTCAGCTGGGGAGACACCTTGGCCAGCACTCCCAGGATTGCATTCAGAAGCAATATCACACAAAAAATCGGCAATACAATACGAAAGCCGATCAGGATATAATCACTCATAAATTCTGTCATGGATTGTAACAGACTGTCCGCGTGAAACACCACCCCGTTCACCGGGATCAGTGTAAAGCTGTCTGCCAGTGCTCCGAAAAGATACCTGTACATTCCGGAAGCGATCAGCATCAGCATAAAAGAATACTGATACAAGACACCGGTAATGCTGGTGGTCTCTTTCGTAGCCGGATCCAGTAACGTAGCCATGGACAGGCCTGTCTCCATGTCAGCAATGGAACCGGCAAAATTCACGACTGCCATACAGATATTGGCCCCGAAACCGATCAGCAGCCCGGCAATTGCCTCTTTCATGACGATCACCGCATATTCCATCACAGTGTCAACAACTACCGCATCCGCCGGCGTCAGCGTCTCATAAAGCAGCCACGCCGTAAAAAAGCTGATGCCGATCCGGATTCTGGCCGGGGTGTCATTCATCCCGAAATAAGGCGCTATATATACAAAGCAGGATACTCTTACGAATATCAGCAGAAAATATTCAAGATCATATATTGAAAAAGAAAGATCTACCATATTTCTTCCCGTCACCTATGTACATACTGGCTGAAACTTGACCACAATTGCACCGTGTACTCCACCATCGTGTTCATCATCCAGTGACCGATAACCACCAGACACAAAAAGATGGCAACGATCTTCGGTACAAAGGTCAGTGTCTGCTCCTGAATGGAAGTCACCGTCTGGAAAATACTGATGACCAGACCAACAACCAGGGATACCAGCAACACCGGCAGGGATACCTTGATGATCACATATAACGCATTATTCGTCATTTCCGATACTGCATCTATCGTCATAGCAAAACCTCATCTTACGAATCTAATAAAATGTCTGTACCAACTGCCCTATGATCAGTGCCCAGCCGTCTGCCAGTACAAACAGCAGAATCTTGAAAGGCATGGAGATCGTCGTCGGCGGCAGCATCATCATACCCATACTCATTAAGGTGGATGCCACTACCATATCGATCACAATAAACGGTATATAGATCATAAAACCGATCCAGAACGCCATTCGCAGTTCACTGATCATAAAGCTGGGAACCAACACGGAATTCGGAATATCCTCCAGGGTTCCGTCCCACTCCTGTCCTGCGATATCCATGAACAGTTCCACATCCTTCACCTGAGTCTGTGGATACATAAATTCCCGTAAGGGTGCCATGCCTTTTTCCAGAGCCTCATCCTGATCGATCGTGCCCTCCTCAAAAGGCTGGATTGCTTCCTCATTGATCCTCGTGATCGTAGGCTCCATAATGAAAAATGTCAGGATCAGTGCCAGTCCGATCAGGATCTGGTTCGGCGGTGCCGTCTGGGTATTCAGTGCAGACCTGGTAAAATGCAGCACGATGATGATCCTCGTAAAAGAGGTCATCATGATAATAATGGTCGGTGCCAGTGCGATCAGCGTCAGAGTGATCAGAATCCGAAGCGCACCGTTGATCTGTCCGTTACCGTTATTGTAGGTAATGCTGACAGTATTCGCCGTATTCAGCTGTCCTACCTCTTCCGGGGTCGTGGCTGTTCCCGCCGGATTGATCACCGTGGAAACTTCCGTATCTCCCGTCAGATGACGCTCCGATGCCTGCACCTTTACCGGTGTACAAATACACAATATGCCTACCGTGACCAGCAGGCATACCATATAGATAATCGTCTTTAATTTTATACTTGCATCAATGATCTTTCTCTTCATTCTCTTTCTTCGCCGCACGTTCCAATAATTCACGGAACCCGGAAGTACTTTCCAATGTAGTCTTACCTTTAAGTTGTTCTGCAGGAATCTGTCCCAGGGCCGTTACGGTATCCTTGCAGACCGCAATGGCAAAATAAGACTCACCGATCCGGACCAGCTGAATGTATTTGTTATTTGCGATCCGAACGGTCTCTCTCACTTCAATATTGCCTGCCGCTCCCTGTTGTTTCTGGTATCCTGCGATCCATTTCGTTACCAATGCGGTTACCGCCAGTACTGCCACAAAGATGAACAATACTGTAATGAACTGGGCATAACTGTCTGCTTTTCCGGTAAGTATGATCATTAACCCACTACCTTTTTCACAGCTTCAATAACACGTTCTGCCTGAAAAGGTTTTACAATGAAATCTTTGGCACCGGCCTGGATAGACTCGATAACCATTGCCTGCTGGCCCATTGCAGAACACATGATAACCTTAGCACCACCGTCTAACTTCTTGATCTCCTTCAGTGCCTGGATGCCGTCCATCTCAGGCATGGTGATGTCCATCAGAACCAGATCGGGATTCACTTCCTTGAACTTCTCCACTGCCTTCATTCCGTTCTCTGCTTCTCCTGCAACATTGTAACCGTTCTTGGTCAGAATGTCCTTAATCATCATTCTCATGAACGCTGCATCATCGCAGATCAAAATATTCTTTGCCATTTAATTTTCCTCCATTTGTTTGGTCTATTCTCTGTTTTATTTAATAATTTCCGTAATACGGACGCCAAAGCTTTCTTCAATTACAACAACTTCACCCTTGGCTACAAATTTTCCGTTTACCAGAACATCGATCGGTTCTCCTGCAATACGATCCAGTTCAATGATCGTACCCGGTGAGAACTCCAGAATCTCGGAAATGGATTTCGTCGTTCTGCCAAGCTCTACGGTAACTTCCAAAGGGACATCTTTGATCAGACCAATATTTTCCTGTCCGGAAAGTCCCATGCTGTCATTTGAGAAGCTCTGGAACTGTGCAGGCTGCACATTGACATTCTGCTGCGGCATTCCCATATTGCCCATCTGGTTCATCATGCCCATGCCATTCATCTGTTGCATTCCCATGTTCCCCATCTGCTGCATTCCCATCTGAGGCATACCATTCATCCCCATCTGGTTCATGCTATTCATGTCCATGCCAGGCATCTGATTCATACCCATGCCACCCGTCTGGTTCATGCCATTCATCTGGTTCATGCCGTTCATCTGTGGCATTCCCATGTTGCCCATCTGATTCATGCCATTCATATGATTCATAGCCATGGGATCCGGTTGCTGCATATTATTGTTTGCGCCGGCATTCATCTGTCCTGCATTGTTCTGCGGAGCTGCTGCGGGAGCAGGTATGCTTTCCGGCTGAGTTGCTGCCTGATCGTTGCTTTCTCCCAGGCTTCCCATCTGGGTATTGATAAAGGTCTCTACCAGCTTACGGGCAAAATCGATGGGATACAACTGCATGATAGAACTGTCTACCAGATCATCGATCTGCATACGGAATGCGATTTTTACAAAGGTTCCTCCTAAAAACGGAGATATTTCCTTGCCATCCTTTACCTCTGTCAGATCAAAAAGAGAAGACTCAGGCGGGCTGATATCAATTACCGTCTGCAACAGTGTGGAAAGGGAAGTCGCTGCGGAGCCCATCATCTGGTTCATCGCCTCGGAAATTGCACTCAGATGCAGTTCTCCCAGCTCTCCATCTGTATTCGTACCGTCACCGCCCATCATCAGGTCAGTGATAACTTTTACATCATGTTCTTTTAATACCAGAATATTGGTACCGTCCAGTCCCTGGGTATACTTGATCTGAATAAATACACAGGGCTTTTCATAGGCGTCCAGCAGGTTTTTCCATGTAGCCAGCGTAACCACAGGAGTTGTAATATTTACTTTGCGGTTTACCAGTGAATATAGGGTTGTGGCAGAGGATCCCATACTGATATTGGCCACCTCGCCAATCGCATCCTTCTCTACATCCGTCAGTTCCTCTCCGTCACTGACAACCGGTGCTGCGTTCTCCGCAGCTTCATTCTCATTATTATAATTTTCAGCCGTACTGTTCTCCGGTGCCGGATCTGCTGCCGCATCACCGCCATCCGCGGTATCCGACAGATCCATACCTTGCAGCAGGGCATTTATCTCATCCTGAGATAACATCCCATCCATCGTTACTCCTCCTCTCTGATCACCGATGTGATCTGAACAGCATACGAATCTCTATCCGTACCGGGCAGTGCCGTGAACTTTTTAATATTGCCCACATACACATTCATGTCGGTATCGACTCTGGAATCCAGCCGGATACAGTCGCCCACCTGCAGATTCAGGAAATCATTCACCGAAATGGTGCTCCTTCCCAGCACTGCCTTGATCGGAATATCTACTCTCCGGATCATGGACTCAATGTACTCCTCGTAGTGTTCATCGTGATTCTCCTGCATTGTGGAGAACCAGTATTTGGTGTTCAGTTTATCCATCACATCTTCCAGTGTAAAGAAAGGAAGACAGATATTTACCATTCCTTCGACATCCCCGATTTTCATATTCAGGGTAACAATAGCGATCATATCGCTGGGAGCAATTACCTGTGCGAACTGGGGATTCGTCTCCAACCGGCTTAACACCGGTGAGATCTCAACAACGTTTTTCCAGGGTTCACGCATCAGCTGCGTAAACATGACCAAAAGCTTCTGTAAGATTGTCAACTCTATATCGGAAAAATCTCTGCTCTTTTCCAATGGCTGGCCGCTGCCTCCCAGCATACGATCCAGCATGGCATAACATAGATTGGTTGCAATCTCTATAATAATATTGCCGTTGAGTGGTGCAAAATTAACAATTCCAAGCACCGACGGATTCGAAAGTGCGTTGGAGAACTCACTGAAAGTAACCGTTTCCGAACTTGCTACCGATACCTGCACGTTCTTGCGCAGATATACCGGAAGGTTCGTAGAGATCAGTCGGCTGTAATGCTCGAATATGATCTCCAGGGTTCGTAAATGTTCTTTGGAAAACTTGGATGGTCTGGAGAAGTCATAATTCTTGACTTGCTTCTCACTGCTCGCCTTCATCTCTTCAGCATCTACTTCACCACTGCTCAGCGCCTGTAATAAATTGTCTATTTCATTTTGGGAAAGTATATCGCTCAAGTTCTCTCACCACCCACTGCAAATTTCTCCTTTTACTGATATTGTGCTGTCGGGAATCCTACGGCAACAATAAAGTCAGAGCCAAACATCTTTTGCAGATCCTTTAAAATTTCATTCTGCACAGCACTCTGATTATTCTTTATTTCATCGATTGTATATTGTGAAACTATATTATTGATTTCACCCTTGATCAGTTCAACCTTATTCTCTACTTCTGGCTGCAAATCTTTATAATCTTTATTCTTTTTATCCATAGAAATGGACACCGTAATCACGGCAAAATGATCTTTGCCATCACCAGATGATTTCAGATTGATTGTCTGCTGATCTTCAATATCATATACATCTATCTGGTCTATTGGGATGTCAGCATTGCTTGTCGCACTTCCAGATTCCAAATCCAGATCAATTGCACTGCA
>ENA-ORPF01001758-ORPF01001758.1-human-gut-metagenome-genome-assembly--contig:-NODE-1758-length-16215-cov-9.180384_pt1 | contig 16215 bp, 18 predicted proteins | sample MGYA00242140_ERZ509070 | MGnify/ENA primary metagenome ERZ509070 (study PRJEB26280, sample SAMEA2338713) | human gut metagenome | biome: human gut; feature: human-associated habitat; material: faeces... | reverse complement strand
CAGCCGCCATCAACATGATGGAAGCCGAAAAACTCATAGGCGTTGGCAAAGTCGTTCAGGCTTTGCCCCTCCTTCAGAATACGGTCACGGGTGGCGCGATAGAGAAACATGCGCAGGTCGATGTCCCCGGCAAAGGGGGCAAGCTGGGGGTTGAGTTCCAGAATGCGATACATATGTGTGTGGCTCCTTTCGTTTTTTCAAGATGGGAGAGTCGTTCATTCTTCCTGGTGGGGAGAAAACAGATTGGGCAGCTGTGTCAAATCCTCCATCAGCACCCCTGCTGCGTTCAGCAGCTGCTCCATTGGCTCCCGGTGAGTGGGGCGTTGCCTGCTGCGGTAGCGGTCAATAACAATTTCATACCGACTCATGGCGCTGTGGACGGCATCGTTCCAGGACAGGTACAAATCCCGGGCAGCGTTTTTGCCAATCTGCTGCATTATCCCTGGCTGCTGCAAAACCCTTGTCAGGCAAGCGCTCATGCTCTCAGCGTTCTCCTCAATGAGCAGACCGTTCACGCCGTCGGTGATGCAGGTCTCGTGACCCTTTAACAGGACAGTGCATCCCAGTTCTTCGGCAAGAGCAGCAGCCGCAGCCATGCGGTCTTCCCCGATGACGCCGCCCAGCCGGGCAAATTCCCCGTCGTGGGGTGTGAGAATGGTGGGCAATTTCCTTCCGCGCAGTAAATCTCTATGCGCGGACAAAACATTTATGCCGTCTGCGTCCACGACCACCGGGCATTCCGCTTTTTCCAGCACCGCCCTGACCACCGCCAGCGTTCCCTCGGACTGCCCCAGACCGGGGCCGACCAGCACGGCGTCCATCTGGGGAAGTCGTGTAAGAATTTCCGGCACGGCATCGGCGCTGAGCCTGCCGCCCGCGTCGGGCAGGGGAAAAATCACCGGCTCATTGAGTTTCACCGCTTCAATGCCGTAGATGCTCTCAGGCACCCCCAGAAATACCAGTCCCGCGCCTGAGCGCAACGCTCCCATGGCGGCGAAAAATGCCGCCCCCGTATAGCCCCGGCTGCCGCACAGCAGCAGGAGCTTGCCGAAATTCCCCTTGTGCCCCCAAGGATTCCGGTCAGGCAGGAGGGACAAAACCAACTCGTGATTCAGCCGTCTTATCATGGTCTTACAGGCCGTACAGCTTCGTGTACTTTTCCGTCAGATAGTCGGTATAATACTTTGCGTCGAACTTGCCGCACACGGATTCAAACAGCTCGCCGGGCTTTTTGAAGCTGGCATAGCGGTGGATATGGCTTCTCAGCCAGTCCGTGACCTTGCTCAGGTCACCCTTTGCCACGTCCGGCCAGATGTCGCCGATTTCCTCCTGCATTTTGTGCAGCATCTGTGCGCCGTAGGCGCTGCCAAGGGCATAGGAGGGGAAGTAGCCGATGCTGCCGCCGCTCCAATGGCTGTCCTGAAGGCAGCCCTCCCGGTCGCTGGGAACGTCCACGCCCAGATACTTTTTATACAGCCGCTTCCACTCCGCCGGAACGTCCTTGACCGCGAGAGTTCCCCCGATCAGCTGCTTTTCGATCTCATAGCGCACCATGATGTGCAGGCAGTAGGTCAGCTCGTCGGCTTCCGTCCGGATGAGAGACGGCTCCGCCTTGTTGATAGCGCGGTAGAACATATTCTCGTCCACATCGGCCAGCTGCTCCGGGAACAGCTCCTTCAGCTTCGGGAAAACGGCGTGGACATAGGCGGGGCTTCTGCCGATGATGTTCTCATAGAACCGGCTCTGGCTCTCGTGAATGCCCATGGACACGCCGCCGGCGAGGGCGGTGTAATTGTAGCAGTCGTCCGCCCCCAGCTCATACAGGGCGTGGCCGCCTTCGTGAATGACGGAGAACATGGAGGAAACCAGATTGTCCTCAAAATAATGGGTGGTGATGCGCACATCTTTGTTGTTGAAATTGGTGGTGAAGGGATGCTCCGTTTCGGCAATGCCGCAGTGGGTGCGGTCAATGCCCATGACCTCCATGAGATAATCGGAGAGCTTTCTCTGAATTTCCACAGGATAATGGCGGTACAGGAAAGCGTCGTCGATCTGCTTCGTCGCCCGGATCTTCTCGATGAGGGGGACGATGGTCTGCCGGAGCTGGGCGAAGAAGGCGTCCAGCGTCTCGACGTTCATCCCTTCCTCGTATTCGTTCAGCAGCGCGTCGTAGGGCGCCATTTCCGGATGGTAATACCCGGCAAACTTCCGGTTATAGTCCACGATCTTTTCCAGATACGGGGCAAATGCGGCAAAATCGTCCTCCGGCTTCGCCTTGTGCCATACGCTCTCGGCGTCGTTAATCAGCACGGAATAGGCGACGTATTCCTCCGCCGGGATACGGTGGATCTGGTCGTAGCTTTTGCGCAGAACCTCTACCTCCCGCTTTGTCTGGGCATCCAGCTCATCGGCGTGGGCTTCCAGATAGGAAAGAAGCTCGTCATTCTCATCGTTCACCAGCAGATCATAGGTGATCTGAGACATGACCTCCATGGTCTTGCCCCGCCCCTCCCATGTGTCGCTGGGCGCGGCGGTGGTGGCGTCCAGATACAGCACGCCCAAGGCGTGGTTATACGCCGCCTGGGTCTGTTCCAGCTTCTTGAGGGCTTCTCGCGCCTGCTGTACGGATTCATATTTCATGGCAATGCACTCCTTTGTTTTTTCGATACTCCAACCATATCACTCCCCCGCGCCTTCGTCAAGAGATTTCCCGTTTTGGGCGGGTTACGTGAAAAAAATGCTTGCATATTTTAGCCGTATATGCTAATATGAGGGCGATACGGAAAAAGCGTTGAATGGGCTGCCTTGTGTTGGTTTGCGCTGTCAGAGAGAGCGGGATGGTGAGATCCGCTTGCGTGCAATGCCGGGCTTTCTCCCAGGAGCTGCCGCTTGAACGAAAAGTAGAGTTGGCCGCGTGACTGCGTTAACGGTCTTGGATGTGTCTGCATCCGAAAAGCGCGCCGTTTCGGCGAATTGCGGGTGGTACCGCGGAAGGAATGCCTTTCGTCCCGGTTTCGGGATGAAGGGTCTATTTTTTTGTAGTAAAGGAAGCTCTGATTAAATCGGCGAGAGCTGACAGCGAGAGATTTTGTCTCCAGGCAAGGTATGGAAAATGCGGGAATACTGTATGTATTTCCCATTTTTCATACCGCAGGCTGGGGGCAAAAGATCCGCTGCTCAGCCAAAGACGATTTATTCAGAGGTTCCCTAGACCTTTCAGGAGGAATGAACATGAAAGAACAGTTAGAGCAAATCAAAGCCAATGCCCTGACAGCGCTGGAAGCTGCCGCCACCCCGGCGGCTCTGGAAGAGCTTCGCGTCAAACTGCTGGGCAAGAAGGGCGAGCTGACCGCCGTCTTAAAGCAGATGGGCAAGCTCTCCGCTGAAGAGCGCCCCGTCATGGGTCAGCTGGCGAATTCCGTCCGGGCAAGCATCGAGCAGGAGCTGGAAAAGCGGAAGGCCGACATCCACGCCGCCGCGCTGGAAGCCAAGCTGGCTTCCGAAGCCATCGACGTGACCATCCCCGGCAAGGCCGTGTCCATCGGCCATCAGCATCCCATGAATCAGGTGCTGCAGACCATCAAGGACATCTTTGTAGGTCTGGGCTATCAGGTGGTGGACGGCCCCGAGGTGGAGCTGGCAGACTACAACTTCACCCGGCTGAACATTGAGGAAGGCCACCCCTCCCGCGACCGCTCCGATACCTTCTATTTCACCGATGACGACAGCGTCCTGCTCCGCACCCAGACCAGTCCCATGCAGATTCGCTACATGGAGAAGCACAAACCCCCGCTGTGCATGCTGGCTCCCGGCCGCGTGTTCCGCAAGGACGAGGCCGACGCGACCCACTCCCCCATGTTCCATCAGATCGAGGGTCTGGTGGTGGCGGAGAACATCACCATGGGCGACCTGAAGGGCGCACTGACCACCATCATGCGGAAAATCTACGGCGAGGACGCCGTGATGCGGTTCCGTCCCCATCACTTTCCCTTCACCGAGCCGAGCTGTGAAATGGACATGCAGTGCCACAAGTGCCACGGCACCGGCGAAATCGACGGTCAGGTCTGCTCCACCTGCCACGGCGAGGGCTGGATCGAGCTGCTGGGTGCCGGTATGGTGCACCCCAAGGTTCTGGAGAACTGCGGCATCGACCCCGAAAAGTATTCCGGCTTCGCTTTCGGCATGGGTCTGGAGCGTATGGCCATGGGCCGCATGAAGATCAACGACCTGAGACTGATTTTCGACAACGACATCCGGTTCCTGAACCAGTTCTAAGGAGGGAAAAACAATGAAACTCAACAGAAAATGGCTGAACGAGGAATTCGTAGACCTGTCTAACGTCTCCGATAAGGAATTCGTGGAGACCCTGACCGTCTTCGGTCAGAAGGTGGAAACCTGGGAGCGGCTGGACGCGGAGATCAAAAACGTGGTCGTTGGCAAGGTTCTGTCCATGGTGCGCCACCCCAACTCCGATCATATGTGGATTTGCCAGGTGGACGTGGGAGGCGATGCCCCCGTGCAGATCGTCACCGGCGCCCAGAATGTCCATGAGGGCGATCTGGTACCCGCGGCGCTGCATAACTCCTGGCTCCCCGGCGGCGTCCACATCACCAAGGGCAAGCTCCGGGGCGAACCGTCCAACGGTATGCTCTGCTCCTTCGCTGAGCTGGGACTGACTCAGAACGACCTGCCCGGCGTGTTCGCCGACGGCATCTGGATCCTCAACAACGAGGACTGCACGGTTGGCGAGGACATCAACCTCGTCATCGGCAACGACGACACCGTTGTGGATTTTGAGATCACCAACAACCGCCCCGACTGCTACAGCATCATCGGCCTTGCCCGGGAAGCTGCCGCCGCCTTCGGCAAGCCCATGCGTCACCACGAGCCTGTGGTTCACGGCTCCGACGCCGGGGATATTTACGACCATCTGGACGTGGACGTCCCCGCAACAAAGCTGTGCAACCGCTACACCTCCCGGATGGTGGCCAACGTAAAGATCGCCCCCTCCCCCAAGTGGCTGCGCCGCCGTCTGCGCGCCAACGGCGTGCGTCCCATCAACAACATCGTGGACATCACCAACTACGTCATGCTGGAGTACGGCCAGCCCATGCACGCCTTTGATTACCGCTATGTTTCCTCCGGCAAGATCGTGGTGCGGGAAGCCGAGGACGGCGAGACCCTGACCACGCTGGACGGCAATGTGCGCAACCTGAAAGCCGGTATGCTGGTCATCGCCGACGAAAATAAGCCCATCGGCCTTGCCGGTATCATGGGCGGCGAAAACTCCGAAATCAAGGACGACACCGCCATGGTGGTCTTCGAGTCCGCCAACTTCGACGGTACCTCCATCCGCCAGACCGCTCTGGCGCTGGGCATGCGCACCGAAGCCTCCGGCAAATTTGAAAAGCGCCTTGACCCCATGATGACCGTCCCTGCCGTGCAGCGTGCCTGCGAGCTTGTGGAAATGCTGGGCTGCGGCGATGTGCTGAACGGCACCATCGACGTCATCAACTATGTCCCTGAGGAAAAGACGCTGCCTCTGGAGCCGGAGAAGATCAACCGTCTGCTGGGTACCAATATCTCCAAGGAGGACATGGTCAAGTACCTGAACCGGCTGGAAATTCCCGTGGAGGGCGACACCATTCTCGTTCCCTCCTTCCGTCCCGACCTGAACCTGATGGCGGATATCGCCGAAGAAGTAGGCCGTTCCTATGGCTACAACGAGATTCCCACCACCGCTTTCAAGACCTCCACGCAGGGCGGCTATTCCCCCGTGATGAAGCTGGAAGCCAAGGCCGGAACCCTGTGCCGCGCCATGGGGTACAGTGAGATCATCACCTATTCCTTCGTCTCCCCCACCGTTTTCGACCAGATCCGGCTGCCCGCCGATTCCCCCCTGCGCAACGCTCTGCGCATCCAGAATCCTCTGGGCGAGGACACCTCCATCATGCGCACCATCGCCCTGCCCTCCATGCTGGAAATCCTCTCCCGGAACAACGCCTACCATAACAAGGCCGTGAAGCTCTACGAGCTGGCAAAGATCTACCTGCCCGTAGCCGGTCAGCCTCTGCCCGAGGAGCCGAAGATGCTGGTTCTCGGCACCTACGGCGCAGGCGAGACCTTCTTCACCCTGAAGGGCGAGCTGGAAGCCATCTTCACCGGTCTGCGGCTGAAGAAAGCGGAATACACCGCCGTGAAGGACAATCCCAGCTACCATCCCGGCCGCTGCGCCAAGGTGAGCATCGACGGCGTGGACGTGGGCGTGATGGGTCAGGTGCATCCTCTGGCGGCCGCGAACTACGGCATCGACACCGACGTCTACTGCGCCGAGATCGATTTCACCAAACTGTTTGAGATGCAGCTGCCCGACGCCACCTATACCCCCCTGCCCAAGTATCCCACCGTGTCCCGTGACCTGAGCCTTGTCTGCTCTGAGGATGTCACCGTCGCGCAGGCGGAAGCCGTCATCACCGCCGCTGCCGGAAAGCTGCTGCGGGATGTGAAGCTGTTCGACATCTACCGCGGCCCCGGCGTTCCCGAGGGCAAGAAGAGCATGGCCTTCTCTCTGGAGCTGCGGGCGGACGACCGTACCCTCACCGATACGGACTCCGAAGCCGTCGTGACCAAGGTTCTGGCCGCGCTGAAGGAAAAGCTGGACGCTGCTCTGCGATAATTTGGTACTTCGGCAAAAATTCTGCAAAGATTCACAAAAATTTCCGATTTCAGGGCTTTACAGCCCGAAAGAATTCGGTTATAATGACGGCAGTACAAATACAAAAGGAGGCTGAAACCATGACGGATAAGGACACCGTAAAATTCACCGTCCCCAGCGATGACAAAGAGAATATGCGCCGTATTCTCCGGAATGTGTATGAAGCCCTCACCGAAAAAGGCTACAACCCCGTCAACCAGATCGTCGGCTACCTGCTGACCGAAGACCCCACCTATATCACCAACTACAACAACGCCCGGAGTATGATCTGCAAGATCGATCGGGACGAGCTGATGCAGGTGCTGGTGCGCGAGTACCTCTTCGAGAAGGAAGCCCAATAACCTGACCCAGCCAAGGGGCTTTTGCCAAGGCAAAAGCCCCTTGCTTTTTGGCCGTGAGCTTGGGGAACCTCTGAATAAGTCGCCTTCGGCTGGCGGCGAATCTTTTGCCCCATCCGCGCAGTTCTGAAAGCGGGAAATACACAAAGTATTTCGCCGCTTTCAGAACTTTCGGCTGAGCCAAAATCTTCTGCCGCCAGCTCTCGTCGATTTAATCAGAGCTTCCCCTGAAATATGCAAACAGATGCGGCCGACATGCACCTTGACAATCTCATACTTTCTTCCTCCGTCTTTCCGTTTTTCAATCTTTTTTCAGGAAAAGTTATGTTAACGAGGGTCGTTTCCCGACCGTTTCCAACAAAAAGCTTGACATTCTCATTACAGTGTGTTACAATCTGATTACATTTTGCATAGGAGGTACCTTTGATGGCTGATGAAAATGCAGTTCTGATGTATAAAGGACATCCGCTGATGCGGAAGGACAACTTGATTTACTATGGCTCCATGGCTGACAGTCACATCGTTATGCTTCAGGTTCTCGAGACCAAAAAAGTGAACGATCTGGACGTTGCCACACGGGTTTCCGTGCAGCTCCAGCTGACCGACCCCACCGCCAGAAGCCGCGACCGGATCGTGAAAAAGAGCGAGAAAGACGGCCTGTACACCGCCCTTGACTTTGGCTGTGTCTGGCTGGAACGCGCGCTGGCCGGTAAATAATTCTCTAGAATTCCCCGCAGTCTCACTTTAGGCTGCCTACCAAAGACGGAGGCAAAAGTATGAAGATCAAAAGAATCCTCAGCATGGTGCTGGCGCTGGTGCTGTGTATCGGCGCCATGTCCATCACCGCGTTCGCCGCAGAAGAAACCATGTACGGCATCGGCTTTGTTAACGCAAGCTCCCTGCGGCTCCGCAGCGAACCCGACGCAAATTCCGCAACCCTTGTCTACGCCCCCCGCAATGACTGCGTAGCGGTCATCGGCAAAACCGGCGAATGGTACAAGGTCAATTACAATCTGCAAATCGGCTACATGCATCAGGACTACCTGAAGGTACTTACCCGTGAAAACGCCGAGCTTGGCTACGGCGAGGTTTCCGGAAGCGGCGTCAACCTGCGTTCCGGCCCCGCCACTACCTACGGGAAAGTGGCCGTCGCTTCCAGCGGTGAGAAATGCTACATTCTCGGCCTGAACAACGGCTGGTACAAGGTCATCTACAATGGCAGCATCTGCTACATCCGCAGCGACTACCTGAGCCTGACGGAAATCCCCTACGAAAATCAGGCTTCTCCCAACAGCCCCAAATTCTATCGTCTCGGCAAGTCCACCGGCGTTGCCCCCAGCGCCGCTGCGCTGAACGGCACCGTGTCCGTGGGAAGCTCCGCCTCTGCGGATTCTTCTTCGGACTCTTCTTCCGTCGGTTCCGCACCTGCCGCTGACACGGCTCCTTCTGCCGCCGGTTCCGACATCGTGGCGGAAGCCCAGAAGTATCTGGGCACCCCCTATGTTTACGGCGGCGCTTCTCCCAGCGGCTTTGACTGCTCCGGTTTCGTGTACTACGTCCTCAAGCAGCTGGGTTTCTCCCCCTACCGCACCCCCGCCGATCAGTACAATCAGGGTACTTACGTTGAAAAAGGCAGCCTGCAGCCCGGCGACATCGTTTTCTTTGCCGGTACATATGCCAGTGGCATTTCCCATGTAGGCATTTACGTTGGCGGCGGCCAGTTCATCCATTCCCCCAATTCCCGCTCCACGGTCTCCTATTCTGACCTCACCAGTGGCTACTGGGCGCAGCACTACTACGGTGCCCGGCGAATGGTGTGACATCTTCTGCAATAATTTCCCAGACGTCAGATTTTTGACGTCTGGGTTTTTTATCGAATTGAATCACAAAAGCGACCTTGGCACATACTAGAAGCACCTCGAATTCACAGAAAACGAAAAGCAGGTGTTTTTATGGCAAATCAGAAACGGGGACGGCAGAGCTTCATTCTGTCTGATCCACCGGTCATTACCCACTGGGCAAGCGTGGCCGGGAAAAAAGAGTCCGAAGGCCCTCTTGCCCATACCTTCGACATCAAATCTCAGGATACCTATTTCGGGCAGAAAACATGGGAACAGGGCGAAAAGCAGATGCAGAAGCTGGCTCTCGGGAAGCTGGCCGAAAAGGCAAACATGAAGCTGGAGGACTTCGACCTTGTTTTCTCCGGCGACCTTCTGAACCAGTGCATCGGCTCGTCCTTCACCCTTCGCAATCTGGGAATTCCCCACCTTGGGCTGTACGGCGCCTGTTCTACCATGGCGGAAAGTCTGCTGCTGTCCTCCATGGCTGTGGGCGGCGGTTTCGCGGACAACGCGGTGGCCATGACCTCATCCCATTTTGCCTCCTCCGAGCGGCAGTACCGCTTTCCTCTGGGCTACGGCGGGCAGCGGACTCCCACCGCCCAATGGACGGTCACCGGTTCCGGGGCTGCACTGGTGCGCCGTGACGGCCATGGCCCCCGAATCACCGGCTGCACCATCGGCACCGTTACCGACCTTGGCATCAAGGATGCAAACAACATGGGCGCGGCCATGGCTCCTGTTAATGTTAAACTAAGACCATACCCGACAAAGTGGTTGGCATGGTTCTATCTTTACACACAAAATACAAATAAATATGGAGGAAATACCAGCAATTACATCTATAACCATACCATTATCTTTATTTTCCGTTGTATATCCAAAAGTGAATGAGAAAGCGCCCCGTTGGGTGCTTCTTCATATACACTCTTAAGAAAGGAGCCACATATTATCCCTTGCAAATTCCCCGAATCAATAGGCAGCATCTACAGCATTTCCATTGACCAACTCCATCCCCACCCGGAAAATCCCTTCGGTATCCGAGACGACCCTTCTATGCTGGAACTTATTGAGAACGTGAAGAAACACGGCGTTCTGGTTCCGGCCATTGCCAGACCGAAGCCGGAGGGTGGTTATGAGCTGGTTGCCGGTCATCGCCGTCAGAGAGCCAGTCAGCTTGCCGGTTTGGATTCCATGCCGGTGATCGTGATGAATCTCGATGACAACGACACCATCATCCAGCTTGTTGACAGCAACATCCAGCGTGAAAACATTCTTCCCTCTGAACGGGCCAAAGCCTATAAACTCCGCATGGAAGCGGTCAAAAAGAAGGCCGGAAGGCCCCAAAAGGAGGAAGATCAAAATTCGCCGAAAATTTCGGCGAATTTCCGCAGCGATGATTCCATCGGAGGATTGGCTGGTGTCAGCGGCGATACGATTCGCAATTATATCTCCCTGACAAATCTGATCCCCGAACTCATGGAAATGGTGGATGAAAAGAAAATCGCACTCAGCCCTGCCTATCAGATCGCCGCACTCCCCCAGGAAAGTCAGGATCTGCTCCTTGATACCATCGAAAGTGAGCAGGCAACGCCCTCTTTATCCCAAGCACAGCGTATTCGTAAGCTGAGCCAATGCGGGAAGCTCGACGAGGATTCCATGCTCCAGATTATGATGGAGCAGAAAAAGCCGGAACGGAATGACATTACCCTGTCCGGCGAGAAGCTTCGCAAGTATTTCCCACGCTCCTACTCCCCACAAAGAATCGAAGAAACCATCTTCAAGCTGTTGGATGCCTGGATGCGCAAGCGCCAGCGTGACAACAGCAGATGACAATTCCATATTCCCCCAGCCTGACAAGCCCCCTTGTCAGGCTTTTTTCATTTCCAAGCAAAGGAGCCAATACCCTGCATTGTATATCCGAAACTACACCTATTCTGCCGAGGATGTGGATTGCAAGTTCTGCACAGAAGTTGTCGGACGCAAAGGATGCCGTCAGGAGATCTGCCCCTATTATGCGGAGCGGATTGAAGCCGGTGTCATTTCCTACGCAGAAGCAGTCCTTTCGCTGATTTCATCCACAAGCAGTATCCGAAACCGTCTGCCCGGATTGATTCACAGTTTTCCCGGCTCCCTCTGGGCAGATGAAAAGCACAAAACCAGAATGGAGGTCTTTAATAACCGTCTGGGCTACCTCAAAAGCAGAAACACTCCCAGCTATTACGCAGTCCTGTACCTTCTGACCTCCAACGATGCCCTGTATCGGCGGACAGCCAACTGTTTTTACCACGGCGGCATTGACTTTTCCTATGCCGTTCTTCGCGGCATTTCTCCGCACAACTACGCCCTGTTCTGTGCCGCTAAGGGGCTGCGCCATGCCAGAGGCGTAACAGAATCAGAGCTTGCCGATCCTATGACAATCGATGCTGAAGCGTTCCGATTGATTATGAACGCCCTGCTGATTGCCAAGTACGGAACCGCCGCATTCAATTTGAAAGGAGGCATTTCCCATGAGCCGTGATTTTGGCGTTACTGATGGTCATTCCCTCTATTCCCTCCATCGTTACCGCAGCGATGTACGCCACATGGTCATTTTCGATGATCTGGTGGAAAAAGAGCATCACCGGGTTCGGCTCTATGTTTCGGCCTCGGTTTACGAAATGATCCGTCAGGCTGAAACCAACGGGCTGCTTCGGATCGTTCACCACGAAGAAATCGTGGTGGGCTGTTCCGAGCCGGATTCCCCCCGGCGCAGAAAGCACAAACACAAATAATCATTGACAGGAGGTTTTTTCCATGAACAAAATTGAAAAGCTGCACGAAAGTATCCGCACCCTCTTTCGCACGGAGGGCGAGAAATTCTGCTACACCCCCGGTGAGATTGAACGGCTGGTATGCAGCCTGAATTATAAGCGGCTGTACAGTGTCTTGTGCGACACAGCGGAGCCTGTCTATGTCTGCTGCGCCGGGGGCGGTATCTGCGATTCCCACCAGTATCACAGCACCAAGCTGTTCCCGGCAAACGCAACGCTGCTTTGGAGTGATGAGGGTGATCCGCTGGGCGACGATACTATCTCCACTTCCTACTCCAACGAACTTTGGCTGCTGGAGGACATGACCATCGCTGCCGTCTCCTGCTTCCGTGTCCTCCATTCCGCTGCCAGCTATATCACCGAGTACCGGGAATACAAAGGTGACGAATGGCCTGCCCACCTGGTTCCTGTGAACATTCTGGAGCTGTGGCAGGCTCTGATCGATAAGTACCAGGACTGCGGCGATGAAGAACTTGACGCTGCGCTGAAGGCGATTATCTACGAGCCTTAATACATCAGCACCGACTCATTATCAAAATTTAATAAGATTGGAGCGCAGAACGCTTAGAAAAACGCTTTGCATGGGAGGGCATGGACATAAGTTCATGCCCTCCGTGCATTTTGGAGGTAAATCAAATGGCTGTATTTCGCATTGAAAAGAACAAAAATTATACGGTGATGGCAAACTATCACCTTCGGGATATATCTCTTTCGCTCAAAGCCAAGGGGCTGCTGTCGCTGATGCTCTCCCTGCCGGAGGGCTGGGACTATACCACCAAGGGGCTTGCCTGCATCTGCAAGGACGGTGTGGACAGCATCTGTCACGGTCAAAGAGCTGGAAAAAGCCGGATATGTCCAGCGTAGACGGCTCAGAAACGAGCTAGGGCATCTCACAGAGATCGAGTACACGATTCTGGAAAAGCCTATCCACACAGCATCTTCGGAGGAATCCGCGCTGCCCGACAGTTCTGCAAAAGCCGGGACCCCACCTAAACGGGAAAAGCCAGTTTTGGATTATCCTGTTTTGGACAATCCTGAACTGGCTTTTCCAGAACAGGAGGAACCTGAACAGGAAAATCCCGCCCAATTAAATATACAAGAATCAATTACAGAAAAATTAAATACTGATCTATCAAGTAAAGATTCATTCTTTCCTTCTACAGAAGCCGTTCCGGTAAATAGACAGGTTCCGCTGACAGACGGAAGGACAGAAAGAGAAAGGATCAGAGAGCAGATTGAGTATAAAATTATGCGGGATCGGTATGGTCAGGAGCAGATTGATGAGCTTGTGGAAATCATGCTGGAGGTTGCCATGAATCGCAGTCCTACGATTCGCATTGGCAGAGAAGCGGAATACGCCACTGCCTATGTTCAGGATCGGTTCTCCAGAATTACATCCATGCACATTGAGCGTGTCTGCGATGGCATCCGGGATAATCACACTCAGGTGCGAAATACCAAAGCCTACCTTCTAGCGGCACTGTTCAATGCCGTTTCCACCCTGGACAGCTACTACACCATGCAGGCAAACAGCGATTTTGGCAGCTCTTTTTGAGCTGCTTTTTTCATATCTGGATACCAGCGCAAGGAGCAAACACAATGTCAAAAAGTAAAACCATTGCCAAGCGGATGGAGGAAGCACGGATTCAGGCCGGTGCCCAGAATTACAAGGGGCATGAATACATGGACTTGGCCCGGTTTGATACAAACACCCGGCACATGATCATCTTCCATGTCCTGACCCATGATTCCCCAGTGGGTGACAAAGGCGACAGGATGCGCCTGTTCCTCTCCGACAAGGGCTATCAGAAAGCATTGGAGAATGAAAAGCACGGGAACATCCAGATTATTTCCCATGCAAAGGTCGTTCGAGGAAATCTGATTTACGACCACAAAGACCAGCTTCGGTAAAGGAGGTTCTATGAATCTGAAAATTCTGCTGCACCGGCTGGTGGTTCCGCCCTAGCAGGGATTGTCTTCTCCCTGCAAATCCACAGAAAGGAGCGTGATTTTCCATGCAGGAAGAAGTGGAACAGAGGGTCGTCACCCTCATCGTCAACTGCACCAAGCTGACAGAGCAGGAGCTGAGAAAAGCACTGGGGAAACTGCTTACGCACCTGAAAACCCAGCACCAAACCAAGCAGCCCCACGGCAAGATGACCGTCAAAAAGCTCGCCGCCCAGAATCGAGGCTTGCAGAGCGTGGAGGTCACAGACCAAAATATCGGCTCTTTCAACCGTATTGCCAGAAAGTACGGCATTGATTTTGCCCCTTTCAAGGCAAAGGGACAGGATCGCTACCTGATTTTCTTCAAAAGTCAGGATGCCGATGCCATGACCGCCGCTTTCAAGGAGTACACAGAACAAATTGTGAATAAGAAATCCCGCCCCTCTATCCTTGCCAAGCTGGAACAGTTCAAGGCGCTGATTCAGTCCGCCGTGGTGGATCGGACAAAGAAAAAGGAGCTGGAACGGTGAAACAGGTAAACTGGAAGAAAGCACTTCTGCCAAATCTGCCCTATGTATTCATTGCGTTGCTCTGCACAAAGCTGGGGCAGGCCGCACGGCTGGCAACTGGTGCTGATTTTGCTGGAAAATTCCTGCATTTTCTGGAAGGGCTGTCAGATGCCTTTTCGGTTCCGCTGCCCAGCTTCCACCCAGTAGATCTTTGCGTCGGCATTGCCATCGCTGCAGCCATGCGGCTGGGTGTCTATGTGAAGGGCAAAAATGCCAAGAAGTTCCGGCACAACCAGGAGTACGGTTCTGCCCGGTGGGGAACCGCCACCGACATTGCCCCTTACGTTGATCCGGCTTTTGAGAATAACATGATTCTCACCCAGACGGAAAGCCTGACCATGAACAACCGTCCCGCCGATCCCCGTACCGCACGGAACAAAAACGTGCTGATTATCGGCGGTTCCGGCTCCGGTAAGACAAGGTTTTGGTTGAAACCCAATTTGATGCAGTGTACTTCCCAAAAGTACCCCGTCAGTTTCGTTGTCACCGATCCCAAAGGCGGTATTGTCAACGAGTGCGGAAAAATGCTTCTGCATTTTGGCTACCGGCTGAAAATTCTGAACACCATCAACTTCAAAAAGTCCATGCACTATAACCCCTTCGCCTACATCCACAGTGAAAAGGATATTTTGAAAGTGGTGACTGCCCTGATCGCCAACACCAAGGGCGAGGGCAAAGCCGGGGACGACTTCTGGGTCAAGGCAGAAACCCTGCTGTACACTGCGCTCATCGGGTATATCCACTACGAGGCCCCGGTGGAGGAACAGAATTTCTCCACCCTCATTGAGTTTATCAATGCCATGGAGGTTCGGGAGGATGACGAGGAATTTCAGAATCCGGTAGACCTGATGTTCGCGGAGCTGGAAAAGGAAAAGCCCCAGCACTTCGCCGTCCGGCAGTATAAGAAATACAAATTAGCCGCCGGCAAAACAGCAAAGTCGATCTTGATTTCCTGCGGCGCACGGCTGGCTCCCTTCGACATTCAGGAGCTGCGTGACCTGACCGCCTATGATGAGCTGGAGCTGGACACCCTGGGAGACCGCAAGACAGCGCTGTTCATCATCATGTCGGATACCGACGATACCTTCAATTTCCTAATTTCCCTGTGCTACACCCAGCTTTTCAACCTTCTCTGCGAGAAAGCTGACGATGTTTACGGCGGCCGACTTCCTGTTCATGTCCGCTGCCTCATTGACGAAGCGGCGAACATTGGTCAGATTCCAAGACTTGAAAAGCTGGTGGCAACCATCCGCTCCCGTGAGATTTCCTGCTGTCTGGTGCTGCAAGCTCAGTCCCAGCTCAAGGCAATCTATAAGGACAACGCCGACACCATCATCGGCAACATGGATACCTCCATCTTTCTGGGCGGCAAGGAGCCGACCACCTTGAAGGAACTATCTGCCGCACTTGGGAAAGAAACTGTGGATACCTACAATACCGGCGAAAGCCGAGGGCGGGAAACCTCCCACAGTCTGAACTATCAGAAGTTGGGCCGGGAGCTGATGAGCCAGGATGAGCTGGCAGTCATGGACGGCGGCAAGTGTATCTTGCAGCTGCGGGGTGTTCGCCCGTTCCTGTCCAACAAGTACGACATCACCAAGCATCCCAATTACAAATATACATCCGACTTTGACAAGAAAAACGCCTTGGACATAGAGCATTTTCTGTCCCATCGCCTCCGACTGAAACCGGACACAGTATGCGAGGTGTTTGAAGCAGATCCGTCCGGCTCCCTGCCTGATAAGCAGTAACCATATTTAGATTCAGAGAAGTTCAACGTGAATGTGCCCCTTCCAAAACTTTACGATCTTTTGGAGGTACACAATATGGCATTTTTCAATTCCGCTATCGAAGTCTTGCAGACCCTGGTGGTTGCTCTGGGCGCTGGCCTGGGCGTTTGGGGTGCAATCAACCTGATGGAAGGTTACGGCAATGATAACCGTGCGACACGTTCGTAAGTGAAAAGCTTACGCACAAAGTCGAAGGGCAATTGTA
>ENA-ORPF01001750-ORPF01001750.1-human-gut-metagenome-genome-assembly--contig:-NODE-1750-length-16270-cov-4.028739_pt1 | contig 16270 bp, 16 predicted proteins | sample MGYA00242140_ERZ509070 | MGnify/ENA primary metagenome ERZ509070 (study PRJEB26280, sample SAMEA2338713) | human gut metagenome | biome: human gut; feature: human-associated habitat; material: faeces... | reverse complement strand
CAAAAAAATGTAGACACGTTTTTCTGTGTCTACATTTATCTTACAACTTCACATAAATTAAAACGCATTGCTTTTTTTATTTGGTATAAAATTTGCCAAACATAGTAAAGTATGTTATAATCAAATTGATAAAAAGAGAGGTGAGACAGATGCAAAAGCCGACAACTTTATATAGAGGAATTGTATTAGCGTATCAAGATTTCCTAGATTTTCAATTAATAGGAAAAGACATGGTTATGCATTATTCTCCTTTATATGACAACGAGGAAAGAAAAACGGTAAGAGATGGAAATGAATATGGCATTTATATGTCCGACAACAGACAAATGGTATTAGATGTTTATAGCAATTCACGCAGTACAGGTAACCTTTTAACAAACACTAAAATTGGATTAGATCCTATTACAATACCAGCAATTGGAATTGCTTATCAAATCGATACAAGAAATGTAGTTATCAGAAAGCCACGACTATATAAATTTGAAAGTTTAAATAATAACGGTTACATAGGAGATGAATGGATAGCAGATAGAATTCCTAGTGATAGTTATCAAATTATTCGAGTAAGAATTGGTTCAGACTATCTTCATCCTTCAGAAGATATAGATGTAACAAACCCAAATGAAATTCAAAACAGAGTAATAGAAATAGTAGAAAAACGAATAATAGGATTAGAAGACATGTTAGAAGAACTAAAAGACATCTCTCCACAAAAAATAAGACAATTTGGTTTAACAGCAAGAGAAATATTACAATCCATCTATGGAACAAACGGTGTTAAATATATAGACGGGGACACAATGAGAATAAATTCAGTAGACGATTTAATGAACTTTATAATAGCAAAAGAATATAAATCTTATGGATTAATGCCAACTATTGATACCTTAAAATCAATAATGTTAATAAAAGATTTGTCTAAAGATATTCCATCTTTCATAGAAAATATCCAAAAGAAAAAAGAAGAATATCTTCAATCAGGAATATCTAATTCAGTAGTAAATCAAAAAATAGAAACTCTTAGCCATATCACAGATATCATAATGAGCACCTTATCCAAACAAGAATCCTCACCAACTCAAACAAAACCAAAAATAAAAACTATAGCCTAAGCTATGGTTTTTTTGACAATAAGGAAAATCCTGTTATAATAAACAATACAAAATTAAGGAAGACTACATATACAAAATAAACAAATAGAAAAATATGTGTTACAATAACAATGTCAGGAGGAATAGAATGGAAGGAAAAGTTGTTAGAATAGAAAATGTTATAGCTTTAACTCATGTATATCCTAAACTAGAAGATTTAAAAAAGGATTTTTTAGCGTTGCGTAGAAAGAAAGACTTACCAAGAGTTGTAGAAGATATAGAAAAGGTAATGCAAGGGAGTAAAGCTTTATCTTTAGGAAGAGAAAGAAACTTTGTCCATGCATACCAAAATGAATTAAAAGCCATTAATCAAGATACTAAACTAAATGTATTTATGGCATTAGCTTTATCAGAAACTCTAGATGATTTTTCTGAGTATTTCAAGGAACATAGTGATTCTATAGAAAAAGCAGAAGATTTATTAAGGGCTATGAAAGAGTTAGGAATAAAAGGAATAGGATTACTTGAACATTATGACTTTTCTAAAAGAAAGTATCATTATTCATTATCATTAAAAAAAGGCTTTTGCTATATAGAAGGAATTACACCAAGTAAAAGATATGAAAGAAATGCCATTCCGTATTCTACTTCAGATTCTAACTATGAATTAGTAATAGATTTAGATACAATAGAAAATGGTGATCAAGACGACAGTATATATTCTTCTTTTATTTTTGTAAATAATTTATTATTTGATAAAAGTCACTTACCAGCATCATTAGATAGAAATACGCTTACAAAGCCATTACAAGAAGCAATTACTTATCACAGAAAAAGAAAAAAAGATATTGATCATGTAATAGAATTAGGAGACGCCGTAAGTAAATTAGATGATAAATTCAAATTGATGAAGACCTCTATCAACGGAAATTTAAAACCAGAAGAACAAGAGGATTTTGATCGTGGATATTCTCAAATTGCATTAGGGATTCAAATGTTACAAGCAGCTCAAAGAAAATCAGAAGAAGAATTACAAGAACAATATCCTGAGATGACGCCAAAAGTTTTAACAAGAGCAAAAAAAGATTACCATAGAAGACAAGAAATAAGAAGAATCAGAGTAAGTTTTTAAAACTAGAAAGAAGGAAAGACGATGAGAGAAAATACATTAGATATAGACTATGTAATAGCTATGGCCAAAGTAATAGATCAGATGGATGGTTTTGATGAAGAATATAAACACCTAGTATCTACTTATGGTCATAAAAAAGTAAAAGAAGAATTATCATGGTTATCTGGTACAAAAGAACAATATAAAAGAATTGATAAAGAAATAGGTACCTTTTTCGGAAGATATAAAAAAGTATTAGATACCATCCAAGAAACTGGAACAGTAGAAGGATTCCTATTACGCTATTATGATAAAAATGGAAATCATAATGAGAATTATAGTGGAACAACCTTCTATCATTATTTAAAAGGCCATCAAGATCAACAAGATAAAATATTAGACAATTTAATGCATATAAAAGAAGTAGGATATCCGACCATTACTTTAGAACCAGGAGCAGATTATAGTGGTACAGAATATCATATGTCTACTAGTTTATTTGCAAACTCTGAAATAGTATATGGAGAAAAAATAGAAATATCAGAGAAATCTGATCATTATGAAACATATTATAGAGTAAGAACTCCATATTTAGCGATTCTTTCTGATCAATTCACAAGAAAAAAGAGTCCTAGACTAATGGTAAACACTTTAACCATGGATAGAGATATCTTACCAAAAACATCGACAATAGAAGGAGCGTTTGATGAAATTATGATGAAAAAAGAACAAAAACCAGAATCAGAACAAAAACTAGAAAATGTATTAGCTTTTTATGAAAACACCGCGGTACTATCTACAGCTGTAAATAACTTGATTGCTATCGTTGAATCAGAAGAATCTATTCCAGATAGAACTCGTACATTACAAACTCTAAGTGATTTAAAAAGAAGAGTAATAGGAATTAAACAGACAAGATCAGCATATGTAGAAGAGTTTATTGATGGAACCCCGGAAATTACAAGAGAAGAAGTAGAAGCAGGAAAAGATGCTATTAAAGCAGAAGTACGTAGTCATATTTATAGACCAAGGAGGAACTCATAATGTATAAAACGAGTTACATTCCAAAAACAGATATAAAAGATTTACGAGTAATTTGTGATATATATAATAGTTTTACTGCTTTTATCCCAGAATTAGAAAGATTATATGAAAACCATCCTAAAAGAGACATTGCAGAACTATTAAATAGACTATCTCACGGACAAGAACCATTATTTACTCCAAAAGATATCAAAGAATTTGCTAAACGTTTCCAAAGTGAATTACAAGTTATGAATAAGTATGGTACAGTAGGAAGCTTTTTAACAAGAAACTTTGATAATAAAAATGGAACTATAGAACAGTTTTCTCCTTTAGGGCCTTATTTGACATATCTAACAGCTCATGGTGATGAATTATATAGAATAAGAGATATTGTAAAAAAGATAGATGATTTAGGAATCAAAAATATCGTATTAGATGATAATGAAAACTTTTCTAATATAATATACCATTTAGATATAAATAGAGAATGGAATCCTCATTTTAGTTATGTTCATGGTATTGAAATAGTACCATACTATAAATCAAATATTATAAAATATCAAACAGAAGACTCTCCATACGAGATAAAATTAGGAGGGTATGACACTGGATTTATTCCAAAAAACGACTCTACAATTACAGTAACAAGCTTAGTGTTTGAACCAGCACTTTTACCAAAAAAAATTAATGCTTCCATAATTTATAATGAAGTAGTAAGAAAAAGTAAAGAAAAACAGCAAACTGTAGAACAATTTACCAATGCTGTTGACTTAGATAGTGCAACACTTGTTCTAGATTTACAACTACAAAGTCTAGAAAAAATTGTAGAAAGCATTCAAAGTCAAGGACCAGGTATGAATATTCCCATGGTAAATGCTCTTTCTGCCTTAAGAGAAGCAGCACTTGATTTGAAAACATCTAGTACAGCCTACCAAAGACAAATTTCTAAAGAATCAGATATAACACCAGAATTAATTCATTCCGAATCAAAAAAAAGAGGAAAAACTTATCTTAGAAAAATTCAAAAGAATAAAAATGACTAAAAAAGAAAATCATTAGCGATTTTCTTTTTTACTTTCTCTACGATAAACTTTTTGATAATTCTCAGATACTTCTTGATATAACCCTTTATTTGCCATATAAAACCATTCAAAATCCATAAGATAATTAGAACATTGATGATAAAACTCTACCATAGATGAAAAGTCTTGCTCTTGATTCGTAGGATAAGATCTGATTAACGTTTTTGCTAAATGATAATTAGAATGGAAATAAGTATCAAAAGAAATGTTAGTAGCATATTGATCTACATGAGAAATCCCAATAAAATCTTGAAATAATAAGCGATAAAAAGTATCTTTTTCTCCTACGCCAACAGAAGAGGAATCTAAAATATGAATACGTTTTTTATTCTTACTTCTAACAACATTGACCGTATGATTAATTTTATCAGCAATATCTTCTTGTGGAATATAACTGTCATACTGAGAGAAAATTTGCTCCACCATTTCTTGAAATTGAGAAGGCTGACTTCCTTTTCCTAAATTTAAATGAAAACACTCAAATCTAGGACGATAGACAAATAGTTGAGAGGATTGATATCCTAAAGAAGAATATACATAATTTAAAAAATCTGCTGTATGTCTACAAACACCATGTTTTCCTAGAATAACACTTCCTTCCATATCCATAGGAATATATTCATTTCGATCTAACCAAGTAAAAGCAGGTGAAAGTTCAGAAGAAAATTGATGTTGATAAGATAAAAATCCACGTTCTAACATATAAACATAAGCAGTAAATATTTTGATAGGATTATCCTCAATTTCTAAATCACGCATAAAGTCACAAAAATTTTGAACAACCTCTGTATAAATTTCTGCATTTGTATCAAGTTCTGGTGTAATATTCATATTGGCCCATTCCTCCAAGTAGAACTATTATATCACATAGACTAAGAAAAGGAAACTTGTCAAAGATTTTGGATTTTGTTATAATATGCTTGCTGACTAAGGAAGTATAACATGATAAAAAATAGAACAAATCCCTGGGAAGATAGATATGGAATAGAAATAAATGATTTATTAGCATTAACAGAAATAGTTGAGGATTTTCCAGAGTTTAGTAAAAGTTTAAAATCGTATCTAAAATATCATCCGACTGACAGGGATTTACAAAAATTACAAATTGCTTGTTTTGGAGAAAGTACTTGGTCACTAGCTGCAAACAAATTTTATAGACAAAACCAACAAACAGTAGAAAGACTAAATCAATATTCTACTGTTGCAACATTTAGAAAAAAATATTATGACAGAGAAGGAAATCCTAAAAGTAATCCAATGGAACCTTTTAACATTATGGGATTTTATAATTATTTATTAACAAATTCAGATAAAAAAGACGAAATAAGAGAAAATCTAGAAAGAATGAAAAACCTTGGAATTAGAAATATTAGACTAGATCATTATCAAGAAGAAGATACTAGACCAACTGTTTCAAAATCTTTGGTTATAAGAACATTGACAGAGCCTTTAACACTTCCTGCCTTAGACCAGATTCCAAGTGCTTTTTACCATCCTGCATATCGTAAATAAAATGAGAAATCATTTTATTTTTTTTACAAAAATATATATATTTGGTATAATGAGTCATAAGGAGTGATTTACGTGGTAACACCAAAAAGAGATGAGAGTGAAATTAACGAAGAAAAAATTGTGGACCAAATACGTTCGTTAGGAATTGATATGATTGAAAATGCTGGTAGCGGTCATCCAGGCATTGTGTTAGGAGCAGCTCCTATGATATACAGTTTATTTGCTCATCATATGAGAATAGATCCTAAAAATCCAAATTATTATAATAGGGATAGATTTGTAATGTCTTCTGGACATGGTTCAGCTTTATTATATGCCACCCTTTATATGGCAGGATATCCATTGACACTAGAAGATCTAAAAGACTTTAGAAAAGTAGATTCTAAGACTCCAGGACATCCAGAATATAAAAAGACTCCTGGAGTAGAGACCACAACAGGACCTTTAGGACAAGGCTTCGCAACTGCTGTAGGAATGGCCATTGCCGAAAGAAATCTTGCATCTATATTTAATAAAGGTAAAAAAGAAATCATTGATTGGAACACATATGTATTATGTGGAGATGGTGATTTAATGGAAGGTATCAGTTATGAAGCAGCAGCTCTAGCTGGACATTTAAAGTTAAATAAATTAATCGTATTATATGATTCTAACAATGTATGTTTAGATGGTTCAACCTCTCAATGCTTTACAGAAAACGTTGCAATGAGATTCATCTCTCAAGGATGGAATGTCATTACCGTATCAGATGGAGAAGATATTACATCTATTTCCAAAGCAATTAGTGATGCCAAAGAAGAAACGGACAAGCCAACCTTAATTGAAGTAAAAACAACAATTGGAAAATATTCTAAGTTAGAAGGAACCAATCAAGTTCATGGTGGACCTTTAGACAAAGAAGATGTATCACAAATAAAAGAAAAAATGCAAATTAGGGATATTCCATTTACTATATCCCAAATAACAATGGAAGACTTTCAAATGTTAATCAATAATCGTTGCAAAAATATCAGTGAAAAATTTGAAAAAGTTAAAGATAACTTAGAGGAACCAGAAAAGACTTTATTGCAAGATTTTATCGATGGTAAAAAAACATATGATATGAAGAGCATCATCTATGAACCACCAGCAGAAAAAGAAGAATCTCCTCGTGTAACATCAGGAAAAATCTTATCTTCAATTGTAAAATCAAATCCAAGTATTATGGGTGGAAGTGCAGATTTATTCAAACCAACCCAAACATACGTAGAAGAAGTAGGAGATTTTACTTCTGATAACTATAGTGGTAAAAATATTTTCTTTGGAGTAAGAGAACATGCCATGGGAGCAATATTAAATGGCTTAGCTTTATGTGGCTATCATCCTTATGGTTCCACATTCTTAAGCTTTAGTGACTACTTAAAACCAAGCATTAGAATGTCAGCAATGATGGATTTGCCAGTAACTTATATTTTTACTCATGATTCCATTAGTGTAGGTGCCGATGGAGCAACGCATCAACCGGTAGAACAGCTAGCATCTCTTCGTGTAACACCAAATTTAGAAGTATTTCGTCCAGCAGATGCAAACGAAGTAATTGGTACTTATCGTGCTATCTTTGAAAAGGAAAGTGGACCATCAGTCATAGCTTTATCAAGAAACACACTACCAATATTAGAAACTACAAAAATAAATGAAGTATCCAAGGGTGGATATACCGTCTTTGATCCAGAAAGAAAATTATCCGGAATCTTAATTGCTACTGGAGAAGAAGTCCATTTAGCAATAGAAGTAGCCAAAAGATTAAAAACAAAAGGAATGGATATTCGAGTAGTATCTATGCCATGTATCAAACGTTTTGAAGAACAAGACCAAGAATACATCGATAGCATCTTACCAGTAGAAGTAAGAAAAATTGTCATAGAAGCCGCATCTTCCATGTCATGGAACAGCATTGTATTCAACAAAAAATACCTAATAACGTTAGACGAATATGGCTGTAGTGGTTCAAAAGATGAAGTATACAAAAAATACGGCTTTGATGTAGATTCTTTAGAAGAAAAAGTAGAAAACTTATTAAAATAACGACAAAAATAGACTCTTACCTAAGATAGACTAATACTAGGTGATAGAATGAGAGTCTATTTTATTTTTGATATAAAAGAAGAATATATAAACTTATATCGTGGTAATGAAAGGATACTATATAACATACTAAAACAAATCTATTATTTAGACAAAGAAGAAGTAGAGTACGGATATAATTTATTTAAACAACTAATCAACCCTATCGACAAAACAAAAATGGATCGATATTTATTTTTAAAACTCCACCAAGATATTCCATATTCCAAAAGAAAAGATACTCATTACTACAATAATTTATATAAAGATGAAGTAAGTAGATTAATCGTAAAGAAAAGTTATATAAAAATAGAAGCAGAACAACTATCTTCTTCTTTCTTTCAATACTTAAATACTATCAATAAAAGATTATTTGTCTGTGAATTTAAATATCAAGACTATTTTTTCTTAGAAGAATTTGAAGAAAAAGAGACAATATAACTTGTAGAATAAGAAAATATCTAGTAAAATAATAGTAGTAAGGAGATGAAAAGATGTTACACGATATTTTAATGGTATTATTAGGATTAATTATCGGCTTAGTTATTGGAGTCGTTGTTGCTAGAAAATTAATGAAAAAATACTTAAAAGAAAATCCTCCTATTACAGAGGAAATGTTAAAAGGATTAATGATGCAAATGGGTAGAAAACCAAATCAAAAGCAAATTAATCAAATGATGAAAGCAATGCAAAAATATCAATAAGAGAAGAGAAATCTTCTTTTTATTTTGCAAAAAATAAGGTATAATAAAGAGTAGAATTGTTGGTGATGAGATGAAAAACTTTAAAGAAAAATTAGCTTTAGTTCCAACAAAACCTGGTAGTTATCAAATGAAGAATAAAGATGGAGTAATTATCTACGTTGGAAAAGCCAAAAACTTAAAAAATAGATTGAAAAGTTATTTTACTGGAACAGTAACAGGAAAGACTAGGATGTTAGTAGAAGATATTGATGATTTTGAATATATCGTAACTTCTAGTGAACTAGAAAGTTTAATCCTAGAAATTACTTTAATTAAAAAATATGATCCAAAATACAATATTTTGTTAAAGGATGACAAAACATATCCTTATATTGAACTTACCAATGAAAAATATCCTAGACTAAAAATTGTAAGAAATGCCAAAAGAAAGAAAACAAAAGATCATCTATATGGACCTTATCCCAATGTAGCAGCTGCTAGAAAAACAGTAGAAATGATTAATAGAATCTATCCATTAAGAAAGTGTGATAAATTAAAAAAAGAACTTTGTCTTTATTATCATATTAATGAATGTCTTGGATATTGTGTCAAAGAAATACCAGAAGAGACGATTAATCAAATGAAAAAAGAAATTATCTCGTTTTTAAAAGGAGATTCTAAAGAAATCGTAGAAAAAATCAAAAAAGAAATGCAAAAGGCAAGTGATGCTATGAACTATGAAAGAGCTTTAGAATTAAAAACAATGTTAGAAGATATTGATATTACCTTAAGAAAACAAAAGATTGATTTAAATAAAGGTTATCAGTTTGATTTAGTAAATTATTATAAAGATGAAAACTATTTATCTATTGAAATCTTCTTTATTAGAGATGGACTATTATTTGGTAGACACAATGAGATTATTCAAACAATGATAGATCCAGAGGAAGAAGTAACAGAATACATTATCAAGTTTTATGAAAAGTCTGGGGTTTTACCAAAAGAATTATTATTACCACCAGAATTAAATGATGAACTAATTAGTGAATATTTTAATATTAAAACATCAACTCCACAAAAAGGAAAAATTAAAAAATTATTAGATTTAGCAAAAGAAAATGCCAAAGAACAATTAGATTTACAAGAAGAAACGCTAAAGAAAGATGACAATCTTCGCCTAGAGGCAATAGAAGAGTTAAAACAACTACTTCATTTAGATCAGGTATCTAGAATGGAATCTTTCGATAACTCTCACTTATTTGGAACATTCTATGTAGGAGGAATGGTTGTATTTGAAGACTTTTTACCATTAAAAAATGAATATCGCAAATTTAAAATATCAACTGATGTAAAAGATGATTTGAGCGCTATGAAAGAAGTCTTATACAGAAGATATTTTAAAGTATTAATGGATAATCTTCAAAAACCAGACTTAATTGTTATGGATGGAGGTAAATTACAAATCAGTGTTGCAAAAGAAATCATAGATTCTTTAGGTCTACATATTCCAATTATAGGTCTAGTAAAAGATGATAATCATAGAACAAGTTATATTATGAATGATAAATATGAAATATTAGATGTTCCAAAAGACTCTAATTTATTCTTATTTTTCACAAGAATCCAAGACGAAGTACATAGATATGCAATTACTTATCACAGAAATATAAAAGCTAAGGGATTACTTTCTAGTGTATTAGATGTGGTACCAGGAGTTGGAGAAGTAAGACAAAAAGAATTATTAAAACGTTTTGGTTCTCTAAAAAAATTAAAAGAAGCAAGTGTAGAAGAATTATCAGAAGTAGTTAATAAAGATGTTGCTGAAACTTTAGCTAACTATTTAAAAGATATGTAGTATAATGAATGAGAAAGGGTGAGTATAATGAAAAGACTAAACAAAAAGGGGTTTACATTGGTTGAATTACTTGCAGTAATCACAATATTAGGAATTGTCATGGCAGTTGCAGCAGGAGCTGTTATGCTATATTTAACAAATTCTAGACAACAAGCAATGGACCAAATAGCATCAACTGCCTATGATGGTGCTGTCATGTACTGGATGGATGAGAACTTATTATTAAATGAAGGAGAAAAAAGAACGGTTGGCATTGATACGCTATATGAAGATCAAAGAATCGATATACCATCTGATCCATATAACACAACAACTACCTGTAAAGGCAATGTAACAGTATCAAATCCATCTGGATCTACTGGAGGATTAAATGACTATCAATATACAGTATATGTAGATTGTGCAGGAGACCACGATAAAACATACAAATTCCCAAAAGAATAGGAAGTGACATATGAGTAAAATACAAGTAATGGATGAAGTACTAGCCAATAAGATTGCGGCTGGAGAGGTTGTAGAAAAAACAATGAATGTCGTAAAAGAGCTAGTAGAAAATTCTATTGATGCCAAAAGTGATGAAATAAAAATAGAATTAATTGATTCAGGAGTAAAAGAAGTAAAAGTAACAGACAATGGAATAGGAATGGATAGAGAAGATGCCAAATTAGCTTTTTCTAGACATGCCACTTCCAAACTAAAAAACTTAGATGACCTATTTAATATTGAGTCATTAGGCTTTCGAGGTGAGGCTCTTCCATCCATTGCTTCTGTATCTAATGTGGAATTAAAAACTTCAAATGGAGAAGTCGGAACTTATCTAACGTTATCTGGTGGAAAAGATATGCATGTAGAAGAAAGTGATTTACAACAAGGAACCACCATCACAGTAAAAGATTTATTCTATAATACACCAGTACGATTAAAATATTTAAAAAATTTATATGTAGAACTGGCCAATATTACAGACTATGTCAACAAAATGGCACTATCTTATCCCAATATAAAATTTACTTTGATAAATAATGGAAAAGTATTACTTGATACAGACGGTAATGGAGATTTAAGAAAAGTAATCTATAAAATATACGGGGCTGAAGTAACAAAAAAAATGGTAGAAGTAGAAGCAGAAAACGATGACTATTATATTCATGGATATATCTCTTATCCAGAAATGCAAAAAAGTAATAGAAATTCTATCACTACTTTAGTAAATGGTAGAGTAATCAAAAACAATGAATTAAACAAAGTAATTACTGATGCTTATCATACTTATATACCAAAAGATAAATTTCCAATCATTGTCTTAAATATCGATGTGGATCCAATCCTAATAGATATTAATATTCATCCAACTAAAATGGATATCAAATTTTCTAAGATGGATACTCTAAAAGAATTAGTCTATGAAGAAATTACCAAACACCTAGAACAACTAACCTTAATTCCAGACATTGGAACAAGAACGGAAGAGGGCTTAAGAGAGACAACCATTCCACTATATCAAGCTTTTCATAATGAAGAAAAAGTAGAAATACCAAAACCAACTTATGAAGAACAAACATTAGATTTTACCATTGCTGATAGACCTCCACAAGAAGAAAAAGAACAACAACCAGAAGAAGTCATAGAAGATACCAAAGAAGAGTTGGAAGAAGAGGCAAAAGAACAACAAAAGATTGCTAGAATCAAACCAATGATACCGAGAGGTGTTGTCTATTTAACGTATATTATTGCTGAAAACGAAGATGGAATGTATATCATTGATCAACATGCTGCAGCAGAAAGAATTAATTATGAAAAAGTATTAAAATCACTTAGAGAGAAAAAACAACCTGTAGACTTATTAATTCCTATTAGAATTGAACTACCAAAAAATGAATATCTTATTGTAAAAACACATTTTGATATTTTAAAAGATTGTGGTTTTATTGCGGAAGAATTTGGCGACAATACCATTATTATTAGAAGTTATCCAAGCTGGATACCAGATGATATTGCTGAAGAATCTATCCGTAAAGTAATCGACATTATTGCCAGCAAAGAAAACTTTGACTTTGATCAATTTGTCTGGAGAATGGCTGCAACGATTGCCTGCAGAATGTCAATTAAAGCCAACGACTATATTTCTTATGAGGATCAAGTTTGGTTATTAGACAATCTAAGATACTGTGACAATCCATTTACTTGTCCCCATGGAAGACCAACAATTATTACATATACCAAATATGAATTAGAAAAACTATTTAAACGTGCAGAAAGTTAGGTGATAAGATGGAACCTATCATCGTAATTGTAGGACCGACCGGAGTAGGAAAGACAAAACTTAGTATTGAGCTAGCTAAAAAGTTAGATGCCAATATCATAAATGGAGACTCAGTATCCATCTATAAAAAACTAAATATTGGAAGTGCCAAACCAACACCAGAAGAACAAAAACAAGCGCCTCATTATCTAATTGATATCAAAGAACCAACCGAAGAATATAGTGTCTATGACTATCAGCAAGATGTAAGAAAACTAATAGAAGAATTTCAAAAAGAGCACAAACGAATCATTATTGTAGGAGGAACAGGTCTTTATATAAAAGCTGCTCTATATAACTATGTATTTACTAAGGGAACTACAAATAAAAACTATGAAGATTTATCTAATGAAGAAATACTAACAAGAATAAAAGAACATAATAAAGAAATTGATATTCATCCAAATAATAGAAAAAGGCTTGTTCGTATGTTAAACAAATTAGAAAATAAAGAACCTGTAACAAATGAAAAAGATAAATGTCTTTATAATATCCAAGTAATAGGTCTTACAGCCCCTAGAGACATAGTATATAACCGAATTAATCAAAGAGTTGATAAAATGCTAGAAGAAGGTTTATTAGACGAAATAAACGGATTGAAAGAGGAATACAAAGACTCAAGAGTATTAAATACTGCAATTGGTTATAAAGAATTTTATGATTACTTATTTCATAACAAAAAACTAGAAGAAGTAATAGAACAAATAAAATTAGATTCCAGACACTATGCTAAAAGACAATACACATTCTTTAATCATCAATTTCCAACAACATGGTATGAAGTAGACTTTAACAACTTTCAAAATACAATAGATAAAATTTATCAAGACATAAAAAAAGAGGCTAACTAGGCCTCTTTTAATTCGGAATAAATATCTTGATTAAATAAATGTTCTGTTTGTTCAATAGATAAAAGAGTAGGAGTATCAATCAAAAAGAAATTATGTTCTAATAAATTAGTACCATCCTCTGTAACCGGATCATCCCAAGTTAAATCCAAATGTAGCCACTCTTTATTGATATGAACGGCATTCCATACATGTTGATCACTAGATATTTTAAAACTCTTAATTCCCATCCGTTCTAAAAATAACTCCATAGCATCCGTATATCCACCACAGATACCATATCCTTGAATCAAAGGACCATAAGCCAAATCGGAATCATAAGTAGTGATATTATAATCGCTTCTTCCTTCATCATAAACACTATGTTCTATAATATAATCATGAACTCTAAGAATATTATCCCAATCACTATCTCCAGAAACAATTAATTGACGAGAAAGTTCATCTACTTTTCCCGTAATTTCTTCAATCTGTTTTTTCGTATAACTTTTATCAATATGTATCATAACTTTACCTAAAGAATCATATTGTGTTTCTACATGATTAAAACCATTAAAAGGATGTACAAAATTATTAATATGAGAAAGTAAATCTTGATTATTTGCTAACTTTTCTACATCTTTAATACAACTAGAATAAGTATCCGGACAATAAAAAGTAAAATCACTCATACCAGCATTAATCACAGTATAAAAAATATTTAATAAATCCTGTTGATTATCAGGTTCAAAATCATCTGTATTCTGAACAAAATCAAAATCATAATCTCTATAGTATTGATTCTTTTCAACTTTTATTTTATCTTCAGTAACATCTCTTAAAACAGAATAATAAAATTTCTGTAAATCTTCTTGATAATAAAACAACACTCCAATAATAATAAAGGTAACTCCCAAAATAATTAAACTCTTTTTCATAATACCTCCAGTATTTTATCTATGTTATCTTAATTTTATCCCAATTAAATTTTAAAGTAAAGAAAAAATCAATCAACGAATTGATTGATTTACATAGCATTTTTCATTTTTGTTAATCTTGATTTTAAACGTGCAGCTTTGTTTTTATGAATCTTACCACTAGCCATAGCTTTGTCAACTCTTTGGATAGCGATATTGTAATTAGTGCTAGCTGCTTCTTTGTTACCTGCTTTTACTTCTTTTTCGAATTTTTTAACTGCAGTTCTCATACTTGCTACTACTAAAGTATTTACAGTAGTCTTTTTAGCGTTTGAACGTACTCTTTTTTTAGCACTTGCTATATTTGGCATATTTTCACCTCACTTTTTATAAACACATTAATTTTACCAAATAATTCTACAAAAAGCAAATATTTTTTCTAGTTTTGTAAATATTAAAAATAGGTGATAATATGCATACAATAGATTTAAGTAAAAAAGACATAAGAACAGACTTAGTAATAGATGAAATAGAAAACTATAATAGTAAAGTAATCAAAGAGGAAAAAAGTGCCAAACTAGAAGAAGTAAAAATAGATAAAAACAATAAAACAACCAAAAAAGAAGGACTATATGAAACAATTACTTTTCAAGATATAACCGATAAAGATAATTTTAAAGAAGTAGAAAGCCTTGGTATTCAAGGATTAAAAAGATTACTAGAAGAATATAATATAAAAAAAGAAGATAGTGTTTTAGTAATAGGATTAGGAAATGCTTCCTCTACACCAGATGCTTTAGGACCAAAAACAATAGATCAAGTTTTAGTAACAAGACATTTATTTTCTATGGGAGAAGTAGAAGAAGGATATAGAAATGTCTCTTGCCTTACTCCAAGTGTAACGGGAAAAACCGGAATAGAAACCAAAGATGTAATAGAAGGAATAAAAGAAAAAGTAAATCCCAATCTTATCATTGTAATAGATGCTTTAGCATCCAACTCTCTAGATAGACTAAATAAAACAATTCAAATGACTTCATCAGGAATCGCTCCAGGAAGTGGAGTAGGAAACAATAGATTAGAAATTAGTAAAAACACATTAAATATTCCCGTAATCGCAATCGGTGTACCAACTGTAGTAGATGCAACAACAATTGTAAAAGATACCTTGCAACTTTTATTAAAACAAATTAGTTATCTTTTAAATAATAAAGATCAAGAAAAATTAAAATTAATTCCTATTCAAAATAGAAATTATCAAGATGAAACAAAAGAACTATCTCAAGAACAAAAAGAAGACGTATTAGGAATGGTAGGGCTATTAACAGAAGAAGAATTAAAATCTCTTCTTCTAGAAGTCTTATTACCAGTAAATCAAAATATGATAGTAACTCCAAAAGAAATTGACTATTTAATAGAAAAACTAGGACTATTACTAGGTAATATTATCAATAAAAGTTTACACGAACACTTTAATCCGACAAATTAAGAAATAATACTTTGTTACCATAAAAATGGTGATATTATGAAAAAGAAAAAATATATCTTCTTCATACTTTTATTTATCCTAAGTATTTATCAAACATATCAATACTTAGAAAGTAAAAATATAAATTTAAATCAAAAAGAATTTGTTCAAATATTACTGTCTCCAAACGAAGACTTATCATCATTTCAATACTTATTAAAAAAAATATTTCCAACCAAACAAGATGCTGTAAAAACACTATTAAAAAACACTTACCAAGGAAAAATGGTAGA